>JAEEGK010000076.1_pt1 | contig 220448 bp, 203 predicted proteins | sample 8958771 | NCBI WGS metagenome assembly JAEEGK01 (sample SAMN16246547, study PRJNA631951) | gut metagenome | biome: gut microbiome; feature: rumen; material: SC-attached | host: Bos | place: Iran: Karaj | collected 2018-10 | reverse complement strand
ATGGCAATCAAAACCCAGAAGGCTATGATAGTGGTTCAAGGGAATATGTCAGCAACCATGTTCGTACAATCCCTGATAACGACGAATATGTTGGTTATAAATATTGTATCGCTGTAGGTATCTGGCCAGCAGATTCTCACGATGGTAGCGGAAACAATCTTTCTCAGCAATATAGTCGTGGTTTACATGGCGCTATGGACGCTGGACAATTTTGGAAGATTTCTGGCGCATCATGCCGTACAATCGCAAAGAAGCCGAACTTCCAAGTCTGGAATGGCTCAGTCTATACTGAGGGAAAGATTCAAACTTCGATTACTAAGAAATGGCTAAATTCTCCTATGGGTCGTGAATATGATGGTAGCTCAACCAATATCTTTGGCTCATGGTCTGACTATGGTATCTATGCCTATGACAGTAATACTTTGATGGCATCAGGTGCTACACTTGGCTACAACAATAGTCGCTACGACCTTTCTGGTGATGGTGGACAGAGAATGACCACAACTGCTCAGAAACTTAGCCCACAGACTGCTTCGAATACATCTGAACCAACAGGATATAGTGGTATCTATACAAATGCTTCTTATGGCACAAATCTTCTCCGTCTCACAGCGCGCTACAAAGACAAGGCTCAGACTTTTGCTCAGAGTGAAATGAGAACTGGTTCTCAGGCGAAAATTTTCACGTCGAAGACTGGTATGCACTATGTCTACTATAATGGTACCCTCCATACGAAGAACCTCTCAGTGGACTATAACACCAATCCAAACAGTAATACTGTCGCGAAGAATGGTAACAATATAACCGTCGGACTTGGTAATGGTAGGGATGATAATACTCTCGTTATCTACGCAACTGGAAACGTTGTGATCGATGGCGATATCTGCCTTGGTGGTTGTTCTGGAAATGCAACAAAACTCTCAAGCTACGCTACTGGTACAAATACTGACGCTGCCGCAAAGCTTCCACAAGTTCTTATCTTCGCAAACAATATTAGTATTGCCGAAAATGTTACACGTGTCGACGCATGGTTAATTACTCCAAACGGAACCTTAAATACTTGCGCCGAACATAATATGAACAATGTTGTAGCAAGAGACGCAAAACAAAGAGCAGAATATGTAAACAGATTTGGTGGTAACTGTGACCGTACTCTTGTGATTAATGGCCCAGTCTACGCGCACCATATTGATCTTCTCCGTACCGCTGGTGCAGCTCATGGCTCAAGTAATAGTACGGTATTAACGGATCCACGTGAACGCACTCTTGGCGTAAACCGCTCAGCTGATGATGCAAATCTCGGTTCAGCTGCTCCAGCAGAAATCTTCAACCTCCGCGCAGATGCATATATTTGGGCATACAACCAAGCACAAAGATATTCAGAAGCAGTCGTAACGTATATGCGTGAACTCGCACCGAGGTATTAAACGATGCTAAAGAAACAGCCAAAAAAGAAAAACGAAGACAACATCAATTACAAAAAATTGTTCTTTGAATTGATGATTATTCTTGCTGTTATCTTTGCTGGTGCAGTATGCATCCTTCTTCCAGTTCTAAAAGAACATGGTGCATTCGAAGATCATTCGAATGATATCTTCGATGAAGTTATAAAAGAAATGGACAATTACGATGTTTCGAAAGGTCGTGACCTTGCCGCTGAAGAACGTCTCAACGAAGGTTGGCACGATACAAAAAATCTTAATAAAAAGTTTTACTATGGTATTGCGCTCGCAACTTACTATTGTAAAATCGGCCACTTCAAAACTGCTGATGCAATCTTTGAAAAACTATATGAAAACATTCCAACAAGTCGAGATAATGCTCGCAATGTCCTAGAAGTCCACGACGTGATTTGCGACAGAAAAATGAGGGAAGAGGGGTATAAATGAAAAGGCTAAAAGGGTTTACACTTATAGAAGTTGCACTCTTTCTCGCTATTTCTGGTGCAATTTTCGCAGTTATTATGGCGAATACTTCTGCGTCAGTTGCGCGTCGTCGTTATAGCGATACGGTAAATGATGTTGTTGAAGAGATACGAAACGCCTATTCAGCTACAATTAATGTTGAGAATTATCGAACGAAGACTGACGATTCTAGCTTCTGGTGCTCGGCAACTTCTGCATATAAAGGTGGTTTCCATCTCGATTCATCGTCTCAGGCTTCAGCTTCTAAAAAGACCGATAACTATCCTGGTCGCACTCGCTGTGCGATATATGGCCAAGTTATTACCTTTGGTGAAAATTCAAATTCGAGTGACGAATTTGCCCAATCTGATATTTATCGCTATACAATCGTTGGCCAAGCCGTAGAGAAAGATATTGAGCCAGGCGATGGTGATGAAGTTCTCGAAGCTCTTGTTGATGTTGGTGCAAACATTGTGACAATGAAACAAAAGAATGATGCTATGACTGAGTGTACTGCGGCCCCAGCAGGAAACGTCGCATCGCATTCATTGCAGTGGACGGGACGCATTGAAAATAAGGAAGATCGAGATTTATTCCATGGCGCAATCATGATTGCACGCTCTCCAGTTTCCGCAACCGTCCATACATATATTTACACTGCGCATAAGGATACAACGAAAGACAACCCAATCGACGACGGCACATTTAACGTCCAGAATTGGTTAAGAACTACGCCTTCTGCAGCATGTAATAGTGCAAATTTCCACGATGCGTCAAATATGTTTGTAATGAAAGCAATAAATGAAGATAAATGGACTCGTACTCAAGATTTGGATATCTGTATCGGCTCGGATGATTTGCCTGCAGTCGGAAATAAACGCCGCGCAATCAGAATTCATGGCGGTGGTACAAACGAGTCTGCCGTAGAGCTATTAACTGAAGCTGATTCTGTTTCAATATGTAAGGGAAAATAAAATGGGTAGGATAAAAAATCTAATCAAACGTGGTGACACAATCATCGAAGTGACTTTTGCAATTGCAGTCTTCTCCTTGATTTCTGTTCTTTCAATCCAAATCATGGACCGCGATGTTGCAATTATCCAAGGCACATTAGAAGCAGAAATGGCAAGAAACGAAATCGATGCTCAAGCCGAGGCGCTTCGTTTTATCCAGAATGCATACCTTTCTGAACGCGAGCTTGCAAACGATACGAGTTTGCGCCAATATAAAAATCTCTGGCTGAAATTGTCACGTGACCCATCTTCGGTCGTACAAGGTGCTGGTAGTGGGCTAGTTAATGACCCAAAAAGTATTTCCGCATATACGTCAGTAACTTGTAATACTTACTATGAAACTTCAAAGGAAAAAGATGGTGACATCCACCGCATTAGTGATGACAATGCCTTTGTCATCAATACTAGAAAAATTGATCCAACCGACGTAAATTCAACGGTTGCGCAGGCAAAAACCGAGCCAGCATTATTTAAAGAAGCCCAGCTTTATCCACGTATTATTTATACTGGCGGTTCCATAGCAGGAAACCTTTCAACAGACGATATCGCCTTGACCGAAGTGTACCCAAACGGCGCAGCTTCACCAACTGCATATATGCAGTCTGATGCTGCAAAAGTTTATGATAAAATTGGCAGCGTCGAAGGTCTTTGGGTAATCGCCGCAAAAGCGATGACTGTTGGATCGGACAAACGTCCAGAATTCTATGACTTCCATATACGTACTTGCTGGTTTGCACCAGGACACGAACGCCCGTCGACTATTGCAACTACAATCCGTCTTTATAACCCAGAATACGTGGAGGATGAAAGATGATGGAAAAATCGAAAAAAGGTTTTACACTTGTTGAACTCTCCCTAGCGGTTGCGTTCATTTCTGTGCTACTTCTCACTATTGGTTGGTTGACAATTCATATCACTTCAACCTATGAAAAAGGCCTTGCGATGAAGGCTATCAACTCATCTGCAAAAGAAATAATTGATGATATTTCGCGTGCAATTGCTGCATCTCCAGCACGCACAATTAGCAGTCTTTGTTCTGAAGTTTATAATCCAGAAACAAGACCAAATGCGTATAAAAACTGTGTTGATGATAATGCGAGAAAACTTTCATATCAACAACGCTATGCAAATGTAAAAATTAAAGGTGAGAATAAACAGGTCCCAGTAAACGGTGTATTTTGTACGGGACGCTATTCATATATCTGGAATACGGCATATGTTCTTAACCGTGACGACTATGAAACTATCGCTCAAAACGCAAGCTTTAACGGCAACAACACGTTTAGACTTTTGAAGGTTTCGGATTTTAGTCGTAGCCTCTGCGTCCAACACATGGTCCCAACAGAATATTTGTATGACGAAGATTCAACCTATGTTTCATCAGGCGATACAGTCATGGATAAAGTAGGCAACACGAACTTTGTTGGGATTAGGACAATCACAGATCTTCTCGACAATTCAGAAAACGACATTGCAATTTACGATTTTACAATCTTCTCACCATCGTTCCATTACCTAACATCGTCAGGATACTACTCTGGGACATTTATCCTCGCGACCTTACGTGGTGGAGTTGATATCAACGCAACTGGTGACTTTTGTACAGATCCACCAGATAACTTAAACACTGACTTTGCATATTGTGCAATCAACAAATTTAACTTCTCAACAAGAGCAGCTGGCGAGAAAATGAGGAACGAGTAAAAGGAGATAAAATGAATAAACTACTTACGAAAAACAAACGTGGCGGTGCATCAATGTTCGTTGTGATGTTTACCATCATTATTCTCTCGATCATTACTCTTAGCTTCACCCGCTTAGTTATGTCTGAAGCGACAAAGACATCGAACACTGACTTATCCCAGTCTGCATATGATTCTGCTCTTGCTGGTGTCGAAGATGCAAAAATTGCACTCCTTCGTTATCACGCATGTCTCGACCAAGGCTACACAAGAAACTCTTCAGGAACTTGTGGCGACATCATCAAAGCAATGCAGGATGGTATCGCAAGCAATGACTGTTCAACTGTAGAAAAAGTCTTGAAACGTGAGCAAGCGGCAGAGAACCACTCGGTCGTCGTTCAGGAAACTCAGAATTCTACGGACGCAGGGAATAACACAAACATGCTTCAAGCATACACCTGTGTCACAATCAAAGAAGACCTTGATGATTATCGTACAACCCTAAACTCATCGAACCGCCTTCGTATCGTTCCGATTCGTTCTGACCAAATTAGTAGACTTGGTTACATAAAGGTTAAGTGGTTCTCACGTGCAAACCTCCAGAACCAGAAGAATACAAATCTATCAGGCACTAGTGGTTATAAATTCTGCGACAACACCAATGATGGTATTAATCTCCTTTATCGTTCTGGCATTTGCGATGGCTATCAACAATCTCCTACCGTCATTACTGTCCGTCTCATCCAAACCGATAAGAATTTTAATCTCTCAGAACTTTCAGCATCGAAAGATGCAACACATACAGACGTTGGCCAGCTTACGTTCATCCCATCAACTAATGGCGCGACAGCAATTAATAACTCGCTATGGGGTGAATCAGCGAATAAAGGCACAAACCTTACCCAAAAAGTAAAATGTGATGTTGGTTCTGAGTGGCTCTGTGAAGTTGATTTACAACTTCCGGAAACCTTTAACGGTGGTGAAAGAAGCGAGTCAAATACTTATATTTTCGTTTCATTGCCATATGGAACTCCAGAAACTGATATCTCAATCACAGCTTACACTACCGACGGCGTAGACAGTGCAAACCGTTTTGACTTTACTGGCGTCCAAGCTCGTATTGATTCGACTGGTCGTGCGAATGATCTATATCGCCGTGTAGAAACCCGTGTTGAGCTCGTCGATACATACTTCGCATATCCAGAATTTGAAATCACAATGACAGACAGCCGAGACGATGTTTTAAAAAAGAACTTCGCAACAACCTTCGATTGTTTCGCTGCAGACAACGGTATCACTCGTACCTGCACAAACTCATTTGAGCACTCAAGCTTCTCGAATTTCTAATAGTAAAACAAAAAAAGCAAGCTTTAGCTTGCGTGAATAATCGTGGTGGCGGGGGTTGGATTTGAACCAACGACCTTTTGGTTATGAGCCAAACGAGCTACCAGGCTGCTCTACCCCGCGATATAAAATACTTAATTATACTAACACGTATATATATTATTGTCAAGAAGCTAAAAACACAGTGTGCTATAATATACTTATGGTAAAAAAGATTCTTGCTAATAAGACCCTTATCGCAGTTATTGCTACTCTGTTATTTGTGCTCGTAAATATTCCTTTTGTCATGCATCACGAGCATTGGAATGACGAAGCTATTAGCTGGGCAATATCACGCGATTTAACTCCGACAAATGTCTATGATTTGAATTCTTCCGAGCCACAGCCATTTCTCTGGCAGTTGATCCTTGCACCATTTTCTAAGCTCGACTTTTCTATTGATGTTGTGAGTTTCATCTCGCTTGCTGTCGTTGCGCTTGCGGTATTCCTCTTTGTTCGATTTGCGAAAATTAATCTCTTCACAAAAATTGCCTTCCTATCGTCTATTGCCTTTTTCTACTTTCTCCCGTCCATCGCGAAAAACTATTCACTCGTTCCACTAGCTATTGCTCTAGTTTGTATCGCATATAAAAATCGTCATGAAAACCCATTAAAATATGGTTTATCAATCGCCTTTCTTGCTCAAACTCATTTCTTGATGTATGGTCTAGTTCTAGTATTGTCGGTAGGGTTCATGGTTGAAGAATTACTAAATAAAAAAGATCGAAAAAACATCTCTCGTTTTCTCGTGCCAGTTCTGGCCTCAATCGCGCTTGTAGTCCCGATTATTATCAACGCCTTTAACAATAATGTAGTTCTAAACGGAAAACTTCATGATGGTATAGACCCGAAAAATCTTCCAAGTCTTGCATCAACTTTTCTAACTACACTCTTCGGAAATGATTCGTATATTATTGGCGCGCTCTGCTTTGTCGGGCTGGTTATATTTACTATTGCGCTATACGCTAGAAGCGTTAAGGCTGCGACCTATTTTGTAATTTCGGAATTATTCTGGACTTTCATTCTAGGTTTTGTCTATACGGAGTACAATGTCTTCGGCCCAAGAGTTGCAATGTTCTTATTAATCGCGCTTGCTGCGATTTGGATTGCAAAAGAAGAGGATGAAAAGGAAAACAAACTCGCAAAAATATTTGGAAAATCTGAGATAGTTAAAATTCTAAAAAATAAGAGAATTAAAAATGGCTACGTCATTATTGCTACAATTATTGCACTTGCTACTACGCCACGCGGAATTATAATGGCGGTAGGTGACTATAACAATAAATTTACGAATGATGTCGAACTTGCAGAAATACTTGATACTGTTGAGGATGGCTCACTTATTATTGAAGCTGACTACGTATCCGAAATTAATGCTGCTGTCCACGAAAGCATTAAGACAAATAAGAATTTAGTGTACTTTAATTACAATCTCAACAAAACAAAGGAAGCGAAAGATTTTCTTGTATATGACAATGATAGTGTTGAACGCTTTAATATTCAACATTATATTACAAACGAAGAGTTATCATCGCTTCTCGAGGCTGCAACGAACGCTTACGAACATGTTTATTATTTGACGATACCTCCATCCTGCTCGACTCCGACATCAGCAAACCAAGTGGTCTTAAGTGAGTATGAGCCAATAAAAACCTTTACCAGAGTCCAATATATCGGTACAAAAATCGGTACCTCGGTAAGATTAATAAAGATTAAATAATTATCCTCTAGAAATTCTTCTTGCAGCGAGACGTACTGCTTCGCTGAATGAAAGTGCAACGTGTGGTGCTGTTGCAATGTCGACAAGTTTTATATCAGTTCTCATTGAAAGCACAATTTCTTGGATTAAGAGATCAGCATTTGGTGCCACAATTGTTGCGCCGATAATTTTACCTTCACGATTTGTAACAAGCTTTACAAAACCATCCTGATATTCATGAACGTTTGATGCTTCAACTGATGACAATGGGACAAGAACCTGTTTATATTTCAAATCTCTTGCGATACATTCATCTTCGGTAAGACCGACTGATGCGACCTTTGGAAAAGTGTCAGTCATCCTTACGAATCCACGATAATCAACGAGTGCTTTTCCGCGATTTACTACATTTGAAGCAGCAGTCGCCGCTTCATAGCTTGCTTTTTCAGTTGATGAGATTTCTGCAACATCGACATGTCTGTCAAACACAACGTTCGCAACGTCGCCGCAGGCAAAAATATGTTTTGCAGAAGTCTGCATCATTGTATTAACTTGGATGCCTTTAGCACTGAATTTTACATCTGCATTTGAAAGACCAAGATCAACTGCTGGTTCAGAGCCAGTCGCGAGAATAACTGCCTCAACTTTTACGGATTTTTCTTGTCCACCACGCATAAACTGTACTTTGACAACATCAGTCTTCCTTCCGGACGGCAAAGTTTCTTTACCGGCCTTAGAAGTTGCGACAACACGTGATGAAGTTAAAACTTTTATACCGAGAGTTTTAGCAAATCTCGTTTCAATAACTTCACCAGCTTCTGGGTCTTCCTTCGGAAGTAGGCGTTCTGAAATTTCAGTAATCAAAACTTTTGAGCCCATTTCGGCGAGATATTCTGCAATCTCACAACCGGTCGAACCACCACCAACTACCATTACAACCTTTGGAATTCTGCGAAGTGCGAAAACATCTTCTGGTAAAATACAACCAGCTTCAGCTGAACCAGTAATTCCAGGATCGGTTGGAGTTGATCCTGTAGCAATAATAAATTTCTTTGCGGAAATAGTTTCGTCGCCAACGGAAATTTCATAAGGAGAAATGAACTGCGCAAAGCCTGACACACATTTTACGCCAGCATCCTCATATTCTTTTTTAGAATTTGCACCAGCGCGTTTCTTTGCAATAAGATTCCAGTTTAGAACTGAAGGGTAATTGTATCGAAGTGAGGTCGAAGAAAGTCCAAATTTAGAAGCTTCAATTGCTCCGAAGAATGTTTGTGAAAAATGTGATGCAGCAGCATATGGAATATCTCTACGGTTTGAGTTTGTCCCGCCCCAGTTTCCGGCTTCAATGAGTGCGGTCTTAAGACCCGCACCAGCTGCCATTTTTGCGGCTGTTCCACCAGCAACTCCGCTTCCGATTACTACTAAATCATATTCAAATTTTTTCACTTCTTCCTCCTTTTATAAAACCTTATTTCTACTTTCGAATAAATATGCTAAATCTTCGTTGTATTTTTTTAGTTCTTTCGCCATCCGCTGGTACAGATCATTTTCCGTTATGGCCGACCGCTTCTTTCCCCAAGTTATGATCTTATCAGTTACCTTGTCCGCAATTACTTCGACCGCCCCTGCGTGCAACCCGAGCACTCGTCCTTCACGTTTTATATCTTCGTGGATTTTCTTCTTTGATAATTTTGATGTTGTCATTATGCCCCCATAATCCTAAATGCAACAATAAAAACTGCGAGTGTAAGGAATAGGAAGCCGGAGAGCGCTTTGAAAAAATTCTTGTTTCTGACGCGCCATTTTTGAATGTCTACAACCGTACTCCCACGTTTGACCGAGATGCGCAGAATAAAAAGAGGGAGAATCGCAATAATTGTGTATGCAACCACGCAAACAATCTGATATTTGAGCGGTAAAAGGGCAATAGAATCTGCAGCAGCTAACATTAAAACGAACGAGAAAGGCATTTCCGCAAATGCTGTTAACATTCCAAGGCTAAATGCCTCAATGTTGTTCTCGGTAAACTTTGCGCGGTTGCTGATATGACGCGCAACCGATTGTGGCAACCAAAGCTGTGTGGTGCGGCGGTTCTTGTAATAGAAGAACCATATTAGTAGTGCGAGTATGAATAGAACTCCTGCAATCACGATAAGACAACTCAAAGAAAGTGAGCTTTCTGCAAAAGTTGTGATTAAGAATATAATTGTTGAAAGAATCAAGCAAATCAAAAGTGCCGACCCAAGGATATAACTTGAAACCAACTTCCTAGTTTTTTGCTTAATATGTTTCCCTAAGCTTGCATGATAAAGCAGGAGCAAAGCTCCTAAGTCACACTGTAGCGAAGCATGCACAACCCCGGCGAGAAAAATAATGCCGATTTGCACACAAACAACAGGTAAAAGACCGTACATATCTACATTATATCATACTTATGGTTATTTTAAGGGGTGATAAAACGCCAAAAAACGTTATTTTCTTATCTATAATTTACGTCCTGTAATTCTTATGCTTGCACGTGCGGAAAAATTTGATTAAATGCGACACGTAATTAAACGAGGTAAAAATATGAAGAAACTAAAAATACTGCTATTTCTTCTGGCGGCCATCGCTCTTCTGCCAGAACAATCAAAAATCATAAAATCACAATCAAAAGCTGCATTAAGTAGTATTGTGACTTCTGATGAGCCGGTCTGCCCTGAGGGAAAATTTTTAAATCCAAAAACAAACCGTTGCAAGAACCTACAAGAAATCAGCGAAACATCCACGGGAAAAACTATCACAACTTATGATCCAGAAACTGGAGAGGGGACAACTGTAAAAATTTGTAACGAGGGCTATACTTTAAACGTAGAAACAAATCGATGTAATAAAAATAAAGAAAATTCAGATTCTTCACCGACGGTCACGTCAACCGTAAAGATTTGCCCCGAGGGGAAATTTCTAAATCCAAAGACAAATCGTTGTAAAAATCTAGAAACCGTAACCGAATCATCTACAGGGAAAACTATTACGACTTATGATCCAAGCACTGGCGAGGCGACAACTGTAAAAGTCTGCAACGATGGTTATGATCTTGATATTGAAACGAATCGTTGCAAGAAACATAAAGAAAACAAAGGAGAAGACTATGAATTAGAGGTTCCGGAGTTGGGTAGCAAAACTAAAAACAGCTTTGTTGCTGTGGGTTCTATTATTAGCATCGTAGCTATTGGCGCCGCGTTTATAATCTTTCAGTTTCGTCATGAAATAAAGAAGTTCTTTAAGAGAATCGTTCGTGGTAAGAAAACTTAATCTGTGATATGATGAAGTAAATAATCACGGAATCATATGAAACAGATTAGTAACAAAATAAACTTTATCCTAAAATTTATAATTGCTCTATTTGGTGTTGGGCTATTTATTGCACATATTATCGACCCAGTCGCATGGCCAAAAACCTGGAGCTACATTGCAACGATTTTTCTCCCGTTCGTCCCGGAAATTTTTAAATTCTTCGGCCTTAATATGACGGTTCGTCTCCAGATCGCGTACTCACTTTTCCTTGGCATTTCAATGATTGCTGGCATCGACTTTGATCTTTACAAGGTTTGGTATATTTTTGGAAACCCATGTTTTGATAAAATTGTCCACTGTATTTCTGGCATCATGGCTGCATTTGTCGCAAAGGAAATCCTTGATCGCAACTACGAAGGTACTGATGTAAAAGTCAGTGGTGGCAAAGCTCGCGTAAAACACTATGACACTAGATTTACTTGGCTCTTTATTGTTTCATTTGTCGCATTCACTGCTGCTGCTTGGGAATGTTTTGAATTCCTCTATGACCAAACAACTGGCGGAAGTATGCAACAGTTGATTACGCCTGGTGTGGAAGATACTATGTGGGATATTGTCGGAGCTTTAGCGGCTGGTATTATCTTTGCCTTCCCATTGTCAAAGAAATAGCAGAATTTTTTAAAACTACCCCTGTATTAGCACTCTTGCATTTTGAGTGCTAATGTACTATAATGTACCTAAGAATTAGCAATCATCGACTTAGAGTGCTAAAAGAAAGGATAAAACATTATGGGAAAAATTATTGGTATTGACCTCGGAACAACCAACTCAGCTTTTGCTTACATGGTTGCAGGAAAACCAGAAGTTATCACAAACGCAGAAGGCGACAGAACTACACCTAGCGTTATCGCAGTCACAAAGAAAGGCGAACGCCTTGTTGGTAAAGTAGCTCAGCGTCAGCGTGTCACAAACCCTAAGAACACAATCTATGGTATTAAACGTCTTATTGGTCGCAAATTTGAAGATGAAGAAGTAAAGCATGATCTCGACATTATGCCATACGAAATTGTCAAAAAAGGCAACGGCGTTGCTGTAAAAATGGATGGCAAAGAATATACTCCAGAAGAAATCTCAGCAATGGTCCTTTCAAAGATTAAAGCTGATGCAGAAGCATTCCTCGGTGAGAAAGTCACTGAAGCTATCATCACTGTTCCTGCATACTTCGACGATTCGCAACGTCAAGCAACAAAAGATGCTGGCAAAATCGCTGGTCTCGAAGTTAAACGTATTATCAACGAGCCAACCGCAGCTGCTCTTGCTTATGGCCTTGATAAGAAGAATGAAGAACAGATCGTAGTATTCGACCTTGGTGGTGGTACTTTCGATGTCTCAATCCTTGAAATCGGCGACGGTGTCTTTGAGGTAAAATCAACCAACGGTGATACCCACCTCGGTGGTGAAGACTTCGACAATATTATCGTCAATTTCCTCTGTGATGAATTCAAGAAAGAATCTGGTATCGATATTAAGAACGATGCTGCAGCAATGCAACGTGTTAAGGATGAAGCTGAGAAAGCTAAGAAAGAGCTCTCAAGTGCAACCTCAACTGATATTAATCTCCCATTCCTTTCAGCAGATGAAGATGGTCCAAAACACTTTGAATATACACTTACCCGTGCAAAGATGGAAGAGCTCGTAGCTCCACTTCTCGATCGCCTCGCAGGTCCAGTTGAAAAAGCTTTGAAAGATGCAAAACTCGAAGCAAAGGATATCGACGAAGTTGTTATGGTTGGCGGTATGACTCGTATGCCAGCAGTTGTCGAGAAAGTTAAGAATCTCTTCGGTAAGGAGCCAATGCAGGGTGTTAACCCAGACGAAGTTGTCGCAGTTGGTGCTGCAATCCAAGGCGGCGTTCTTCAAGGTGATGTTAAGGATGTTCTCCTTCTCGATGTCACTCCACTTACGCTCGGTATTGAAACTATGGGTGGCGTCCGTACTCCACTTATCGACCGCAACACCACTATTCCAACTTCAAAGTCAGAAGTATTTAGTACAGCAAGCGATAACCAGCCACAAGTTGAGATTCACGTCCTTCAAGGTGAACGCGAATTCGCGAAGGACAACAAATCTCTCGGTCGCTTTATCCTTGATGGCATCGCACCAGCTCCACGCGGTGTCCCACAAATTGAAGTTACCTTCAACCTTGATGCAAACGGTATCTTGAATGTTACCGCAAAAGATAAGGGAACTGGTAAAGAACAATCAATCACCATCCAAAACTCTGGCAACATGAGCAAGGATGATATCGAAAAAGCTCAAAAAGAAGCTGAGATGCACGCAGACGAAGACAAGAAGAAACGCGAAGCTGTCGATGCAAGAAACCATCTCGAAAACGCAGTCTACCAAGCTGAAAAGATGCCTGATGAATACAAGGATAAAATCAGTGATGAAGATAAAGAAACTATCAAGAAAGCTGTCGAAGAAGCAAAAGAAGTCTTGAAAGATGAATCAGCAGATCAAGAAAAAATCGAGGCTGCTGCAAAAGAACTTAACGACAAAATCATGCCAATCGGCGCAAAGATGTATGAAGCTGCATCAAAAGATGAAGCAAAAGACGAAAAGAAATCAGATGACAAAAAGTCAGATGATGATGCCGTAGAGGGTGAGGTAGTAGATAAATAAACCTAAATAACAGAGGTAGCAAAGAGCCACATCTTGAAAAATGTGGCTTTTTGTGGTATAATAATAAGATATGGGTAAGAAGAATAAAAATAAAGCAAACGAACCTCAGCAAGTCACGAAAGCTGAGACTGAAATTCTTCTTGAATTACTTGAAAAAACTCTTGAAATAGACGGTGATGTCGTCGAATTTGGTTGTTATCGTGGTGACACTAGTATCCTCCTTGAACGTCGCCTAGAGAAACATCGTCTCGAAAAGCCAGATAATCATCTAAAGCTCCTCTGGATCTATGATTCTTTTGAAGGCCTTCCAGCAAAAACTAAAGAAGACCAAAGTGTTGCCGGAGACCAGTTCAAATCTGGCGAACTTTTAGTCACAAAACGCGAAGTTATCGAAAAATTTAAACGAAACGGTCTCAGGCTTCCAAAGATTAAAAAGGGTTTCTTTGAAGACTTAAATCCTGAGGAAGATGTTCCTGAAGAAATTGCTTTCGCATTCCTCGACGGCGATCTCTATACAAGCATTAAAACGAGCTTTAAACTTGTCGAAAACCGCATGGCAAAAAACGGCATCATTATAGTTCATGATTATGATAACCCAGAACTCCCAGGCTCAAGCCGCGCGGTTGACGAGTGGCTCCGCTCTCATCCTGGAAAAACTCTTGAGAAACGCGAAACTCTTGCCATTATAAGATAAACATAAACACTATTGACAAGCCTAATTTTTTGGTGGATAATATAGGTGTAAAGGTCATTTTTGCAAATAAAAATTTAAAAACATGAAACATATTCTTAAACACATTTTCATGTGGGTGGCGCTCGCTGCGTTCATTGCTGTCGCTGTGCCAAAATCAGTATTCGCTGATGAATTTATAAGTGTAAAAACTTCGGACGAGCTTAGAGCCAGGTTTGCTCTAAATACTGGCGGAAATGTCAGAATGGATGAAGACATTACTCTTTCTGGTAACTATTCCATGAAATCACCGATGAATCTTGACCTAAATGGCCACGTTCTCACAATTGCAAACGGCAAATGTCTCTTTGCTTACTCGGATATTACAGTTTTTGACTCCCAAAACAAAGAGGATAGCGGAATTATTGGTAGCTTTGACAACAACTATATATTACGTGTTGGTAGCACTACTACTTCCGGAAGCATTACTCTTGAAAACAGCAAAATTATCTCGACTAGCACTAATGGCGGTAGAGGAATTCTTATTATCAAAGGCAGCGTCACGGTTAATGGCGGTTTAATCGAGGCTCCAGGATACGCAATTGCCAACAATGACGCAGCTGGCGAAATCACTCTAAACAATGGTACGATTAGAGCTACAACTAATGTTGCCGGTATATACAGTAATGTAAACGGTTCAAAACTCACAGTTAACGGCGGAACAATCTCCTCGCCAAATTTTGCGGTGTATCAGGCCGGCACTTTTACTATGAATAATGGCGTAATCGAAAGCGCAGGTACCGCAATTAGGATTAACCCAAATTCACAGGTTGAAATAAATGGTGGTAGAATCGAAACCACTTCAAGCACAATCGGCAACGCGTTGGCTCTCCAAGACGGCACAGTTGCAGTTATTAATAATGCTGAAATTTATGCTAAAAACGGCGTCGGCGAAGATTTGGGCGCTAGCTGTATCGTCGCGTTCAAAAACGTGGACCTTACAATCAATAATGCGGTGCTTGAGGCATGGGGCCATGCAATCAGCGGCAACGGCTCGTGGGAAGGTGATACCGAAGGTACAAATGCAAAAATCACAATCAATGATGGTAAAATCACTTCATCCTATGGTGCTGCTCTTTATATTCCTCAAATAAACGGTGAAACCGTGATTAATGGTGGAGAAATGACTGGTGCTACAGGCATCGAAATACGGGCCGGAAAACTCACAGTCAAAGGCGGTAAAATTACCGGCACTGGTGAGTATTCAGTTATCGATAATACCAATGGCAATACAACTACAGGCGCAGCAATATCGGTCGCTCAACATACTTCCAAACAACCTATCGAAGTTATTATTGAAGGTGGCGAAATGAGCGCAGCTGTACCAATTAGCTTCACAAACCCACTTAATCTTGATCAGAGTATCGTCGACCAAGTAAGTATTACAGCAAGAGGCGGCTACTTCAGCTCGAGTGTCGATGAGTATGTTGAAGACGGCTATTCGGAAGTCTGGATGACTCACGACGGCAAGCGTATGGTCTATATTACCAAGCCACATTATATTGATACAAATAACAGTGAACATTTCCGCGTCGCAAGAACTCGCGCTCTTGTGTTGGATGAAATCGAGCTTGAGGCCAACGCCCCAGAAGGTTATATCGTAAAATTTGAAATTGAAGATTCAGATGGTAATAAAATTGAAGTCGTAAACAATAAATTTATCATGCCAGATTCAAACATCGTAATCACGGCTACACTTGAAAGAATTCCAGAAGAACCTGCAACTCCTGAAACCCCATCTGAAGATGTGCCAGAAGTTCCTGATACTGGTATTGTTACGCCAGTTGAGTCGATAACAAAAACTTCGGTCTTAGTTGGTGCAATCGTCGGTGGACTTGCCGGGTTATTCGCCTCAAGGAAGAAAATCAAAACTCTCTTTGAGTAATTATTGAACTAATAAAACGATTAAAACGATCGAAGCTAAAACTACGCGATAATAGCCAAAGGCTGAAAGTGCGCCTTTCTTTTCGAGGAACTTCATTACGAAGGTGAGCGCAAGCATACCGAAGATAAATGCAACGATATTAGATAAGATAAGCATGCCAGCGTTTGCTGCAATATATGCGCGTGAGCTTGATGAAACGAGCGATTTAAGACAAACGCCAATCATGATTGGCAAGGAAGCCATGAATGAATAGTTAGCAGCTGACTTTGAATCCATACCCATTACGCGGCCGGCAAGAATTGTTGAACCTGAACGTGAAACGCCAGGGATTAGTGCGAGAGTTTGGATAAGACCAATTGAAAATGCGCGTTTGTGGGGGAGCTCCTCCTCATTTTTAACTCTTGAAAGATGTGGCAATTTGTCGACAATAATCATTAAAATACCGATTAGACCAATTGAAATTGCGATTGTATAAAGTGATGAGAAAAATCCATTTGATTCAATAAAATCAGAAAGTAAAAATCCTATAATTCCAGCAGGAATCGAAGTGAGAAGTAAATTGATTACCATATGCCAATCTTTTTTCTTAAATACATCGTTTAGGATTTTCGCGATGCGTTTCCTGTAATACCAAAGTAGCGCAAAAAGCGTGCCAAAATTAATGAGTTCAAGGAAGAAGTGAAAATCTTCTGCTCTAGCGCCTGCACCGATTATTCTCTGTGTAATTTCGAGGTGCCCAGAAGATGAAACTGGGATAAATTCTGTTACGCCTTGTATAAAACCTAAAACAATTGATTCAAAAATATTCATGTTCCCATTATACTTGTGTTTTGAAATCGAGTCAAAGTGAATTATAATGAAAAAAATCTCTGCGCGCAGAGAATTGTACATTATAAGGAGGTGTAGAAAATGCCGGGATTGGTTGTAAAGACAACAAGTGTTAGTGATAAAAAACAAATGTTCTTGAACATCACTGTTGAGGGTGGAATTTCTACGACATTTGAGCTTTCTCTTAGTGATCGCAGCGTGTATGGTAATGGTTCAAAGGAATTCCGCGCGAATTACAATAAGTGTTGTGAACTGTTAGTGAAAAACAAAGTTCACCTGCTTTCTTTGAACTTAGTAGAGGGCGACGATTTTATAATTGGGCCACCAACGCTTTCTCTGCAGCGCGATCATGATGAGATTAAGGATTATTGCAAGAAGGTCGGAATTAGCCAGCCGCCGAAGGAGATGGAAATATCGAAACTTGAGGTAGACATAACTGTTCCTCATGGCGAAGCGGTTAAGATAGTCGCGTACAGAATAGGCCTTCGGCTCTATGCAGTCAATAATGACGGGCCTGAATTCATTACCACCGAAAACCTCGAAGAGGTAAAAGAAGCAACCGGATTATACTTCTAAGAAAGGCCCCGCTAAGGCGGGGCTCTTTACTTTTCTGGAAAAATATGTATAATAATATGAAGACAAAATAATAATTAACTTTTTGAGTAAGGAAAAAATTAATGCCGATTATTAAATCCGCAAAAAAGGCTGCTCGCCAAGCAGTTAAACGCACCGCTCACAACGGTGAAATCAAGAAAGCAATCAAAGCTGCTCTTAAAGCTTTTAAAGCAAACCCAACAGCAGAGAATGCATCAAAAGCACAATCAGAATATGACAAAGCTGCTAAAAAAGGTTTAATCAAGAAGAATACTGCATCACGCCGCAAAGCTGCTGTCGCAAAAATCGCTAAAGCTGCTGGTGCAAAAGCAACCGCAAAACCAGCTGCTAAAAAAGCAACTACAGCAAAAGCTCCAGTAAAAGTTGTTGCAAAACCAGCTACAAAGAAGCCAGCTGCTAAAAAAGCAACTACTGCAAAGAAGCCAGCTGCAAAGAAACCAGCAGCAAAGAAACCAGCAGCAAAGAAAGCTTAAATATTAAAAGGATCCGCGAAATGCGGGTTCTTTTTTGTTGAAAAGTCGGCAGTTGTTCTTTTATAACGATTATAATTAAAAGATTGGTATCTCTATCTGCTTATGCTAAAATAAAGATATGAGCGGAGCAAGAAAGACTCCTAGATTGGGTTCACTGGATAAGGTTGCAATCTTCTCATCATTTTTGTTACTATCTACTATCTCAACCTATATCTACTCTCCTATTTTCGGTTCGAACGCCGGTACTGCCGTTGATGGCACCGAGATGTATAGAGCTTCAATCCAAACCGATAATAATATCGACATACCTATCACTCCAACATCTACTCAGACTATTTACTCCGCAGAAAATGTAATCTCTTACACAAATACTTGTCCAGAAGGTTTTTATCTTTATTTCTCATCTGATTCTGATGGCACTTCTTTGAACTACCAATTTGATCCTGCGGAATCTATCCCAGCAACATCCTCTAATACGACCCTAACAGATAATTCCTGGGGCTATTCGACTGATGATGAAGCAACGTATCGTCCAATCCCAATCTCAACCAATCCAGCTCTAATCCTAGACGTCACGACAATCAACGAAACCTCAAATGATCTCAGTATTTATTTTGGCGTTAAAGCGGATAACTCTCGAAAAGCTGGTGAATACACAAGAAATGTTATTTACACGTTAGTAGCAAAACAAGGTTGCTACGCCTATAACGTATACTGGGATGCTAATAGTGGCATTAACCCAGAAAACCTTCCAGACGCAATTAACTTGGATGGAACTCTTAATCTCTCTGCATTCTCACGTCCAACTCGCGCCTATTATAATTTCATGGGTTGGACAAATGGCGACACTATCTTTACTGGCGATGAAACCGCTGTAGATATTAATCCAGACGGCAACCCTTCTGTTACGATGATGGCACTTTGGGACCCAACTCCATTTTCTATCACGTACGATCTCGACGGTGGTGGAGCAGATAACCCAACGACCTATAATATTGAATCTAACGAGATTATCTTAAGAAGACCTGTGAAGGCGGGATATAAATTCCTCGGCTGGAGCGGTACTGATATTGAGGAACTCTCGACTACTGTTGTAATTCCAGCTGGTTCACACGGCGATAGAAGCTTCTCTGCTCACTGGGAAGAAGCATGTTCTCTCGAGCCACAAGAATTCTCATATACTAACGGTAGAGCCGAGGCATATACTGTCGCTGAAGGTTGTAGTGGCACCTATAAACTTGAAGTTTGGGGTGCACAAGGTGGCTCATGCTGCTATGGTGGTACCGGCGGAAAAGGTGGATATGCTGGTGGCAATATAACATTGGAAGAAGGCACAGTCGTGTATGTTACGGTCGGTAACCAAGGCTCTAACGCCTGCCCAAGCAACACAAATGGTAGTGAGGGCTATGGTAGTGGCGGTCAGTGGACCTTCATGTCTAAAACTAATACGACATATTCAGCTACCGAACAAGATGATATTTACGTCTCATCTAGCGCTGGCGGCGGTGGTGCATGTTTCATGAGATGGACTGACGACGGAACTAATGTAAGCCAACACCGTGATGGTGGAGTAGGAATCGGCTCCATTAACCTCGGCATGGACGGCACAGCTGTCGCTGGTAATGCACCTATGCCAACACACGATAACACTAGTACTATGACTGGAAACCCTGGCAACGGTTACGCAAAAATCACATTTGTCGAGTAATAAAAGTAGGATTCGGTATGTTTATAGGTAGCTCGAGCGTAAACACAGAACTTAGCTACGGCAAAAACTACGGTTATTCGATCCGCTGTATCGCTCGCTAAATCTGTTATAATAGATTTATGCCAGAGTTACCGGAAGTTGAAACAATTCGTCGTGGGCTTGAAAAAACAATAAAGACTTATAGAATCACAAACGTAAAAATTCTTTGCGAAAAATCTTTTGTCGGTCCAAAAACTCTTGTAAAAAATCAGAAAATTACTGATGTTCGTCGCAAAGGAAAAGCTCTGTTGGTTGATCTTGAAAATGGCGTTACGATGATGATCCATCTTCGCATGACTGGCCAACTTATTTTCCGTGGCAATAAAGAAATTTTTGCTGGAGGCCATCCGACAGATTCGTTTATAAATGAACTTCCAGATAAACAAACTCGGGCTATATTTGAACTTGAAAATGGCGTACTTTATTTTAATGACCAACGAAAATTTGGCTTTGTAAAAATTCTCGAAACCTCCGAAGTTGAAAATGATGACTTTATTAAGAAACTTGCGAAGGAACCATGGGATATCTCTTTTGAAGAATTTAAAGAAAACCTCATGCACCATAAGACTGCGCCGATTAAAGCTACAATTCTTGACCAGAAAGTAATTGCGGGTATTGGTAATATTTATGCCGACGAAGCACTTTTCTATGCTAAAATACATCCAAAGCGTGAAACCGGAAGTCTTACTGATAATGAGATTAAAGAATTACTTGAAGGTGCGAGAATCGTAATGCAAGCAAGTATCGATTCCGGCGGTAGCACTATGAAAACCTACGTCAAGGCAGATGGCACCAAAGGCGATTATCTAAGGCTCTTTGCAAAAGTTTTTCGTCGCGAAGGTGAACCGTGCGAAAGGTGCGGTGGAGAAATCATAAAAATCCGCGTTGCCGGACGTGGCACGCATATCTGCCCATCATGCCAAAAGGAGGAAAAATGATTCATTTGTATTATGGAGAAGATCGAGATACTTCAGAAAAGAATGCGAAGAAAATTCTTGGTGAAAAATATGAAGTTATTGATGCTGAAAATCTTCTCGTAACGGATCTCCCAACACTTTTTCTTGGCACTTCGCTTTTTGAAGAAGGGAACCGAAAAATCCTTATTAAGGGGCTTGCGGAAAGGAAAGAACTTTTTGATGAGCTTATAAAATATCTTGAAACCCCGCATGAGATTGTTGTTTTGGAAACGAAAATTGATGGAAAATGGGGAAGTTTGAAAGAGCTAAAAAAGGCTACCAATATTGATCTTTCTGAAAACAAATTCAAAGAAGATCCAAAAAAACGTTTCCTCGCATTCAATATTTATGATCTCGCTTTAAAAAAACCAAACGAGGCAGTAAAAGAATTAAAAAAATGTGGAGAAACTGAAGATCCATATGCGATGCTTGGCGCTTGGGCAACCTGCGCACTGAAAAATTTAAAATCAAACCCAACTCAGAAGAACCGCGCGATTATCAGGGAGCTTGCAACGATCGACCACTTAATGAAATCTACAAAATTCTCCGAAAAGCCATGGGCACTGCTTGAAAGTTTCGTTCTTCGCTTGAAAATGTTATAAAATACTTGCAAAATCGTTGACATTATGCTAATGTTTAAGTATAAACGGTCAAAATAAAAATGCAAACAGATAATCAAACAGTTCAATCTATTGATGAACAGCTCGGCAATATAACAAAAAAAGTTGCTGACAAGATTCTTTCTTGTGAAAATATTCTTGTCGCATTAAGTCAGGACCCAAGCGTTGATGAAATCAGCGCCGCAATCGGTTTAACAATGGTCCTAAACAAAATCGGGAAACATGTTACTGCGATTTATTCCGGTAACACCCCAAACGCACTTGAGTTCCTAAAACCAGACGAAACCTTCGAAAAAAATACTAACTCCCTCCAAGATTTTATTATTGCAATTAGTAAAGACAAGGCTGACCACCTTCGTTATAAAGTCGAGGGCGACTACGTAAAAGTCTACATTACCCCATATAAAACTACAATCTCACAAAACGATCTAGAATTCTCACAAGGCGACTTTAATGTTAACCTTGTTGTTGCAATCGATGTCGAATCTGCTGAAGCGCTCGATGGCGCACTTGAAGAATATGGCCGCATTATGCATGACGCAACTGCAATTAACATTACAACAAACCAAGCAGGACGCTTTGCTGAACTTGAATGGAGCGATCCATCAATTTCATCATGTTGTGAAATGATTGTTAGACTTTGTGAATATTTGAACTACACAGAATTTGATCAAGCGACTGCGACCGCTCTTCTTACTGGTATTGTTTCCGCAACGGAAAGATTTTCAAACGCACGCACAACTTCGGAAACGATGCAGATTTCATCTCGGCTCATGCAAGCCGGCGCAGATCAGCAACTTATCTCAAGCAATATTATGCAACCAGAAGAACCAGAACCTAACCAAGAGGTGCCAGTTGCTCCAGAAACTCCAGCCGCTCAAGAAACATCAATTCCGGAAAATCCAGTGGCTCCGACAAACGAACCTCTAATTCCTGCCCCAAGTCTTCCAATAATGGATGACGCACCAGCTGCTCCAGCTCAACCAGTTGTTCCAGAAGTTCCTATTGCTCCTGAGCAACAACTCGAACAGATGGTCGCTGCACCAGCAACAAGTGTTGGTATGCCAACTGCTCTCGCAAATGAACTTGAAAATGCAACTCCAGATATTCCTGTCGCTCCAGAAATCCCTGCTGCTCCGCAGATTCCAATTATTCCGGAATCACCTGTCGCACCAGCTCAACCCGTTGTTTCAGAAATGCCAGCGACCCCAGATTATGGTGCGATGATTGACCAGGCTCTAACAGAGGCAGCATCAGTACCAAATAATCCTGCAATGCAAGCTTCTCCAGTTGTGCCAACTCAAGTTCCTGAAGCTGCAACAATTCCAGACATGCAATTTGTATCATCCGCGCCTATTGCTCCAATATCTCCAGTAGAGCAAGCAGTGCCAACAACTCCAACCGCCCCAATCGCTCCAGAAGTCGCTCCTGCGCCAGTTGAAGTTCCTAATCAAAACTCAACTATTGATCTTCCGCCTCCACCGGCACCAACAATTAGTGAGGTCGGAATGCCTCCTGTCGTAGCAGAAGCGCCGGAGCCAGTTGCAATCCCAACAACTCCAATTGCTCCAATTATTCCAGGAGCATCCGTTACTTCGGCTGCTCCAGTTGCACCAGAGACTCCAGGACTTGCTGATCCTTCAGCGTTCCAAATCCCTAATGCATAGAATAAAATCCTCCATAATCTATGATAAAATAGAATAAACGGAGGATTTTTAATGGAAAAACAGAAGAGAAGAGAAAGACGAAACTATATAAAGATTTGCATCGCGTTTTTCTGTGTTGCAATAGTTGTTGCTCTAGCTATCTTTTTCTGTAATATTAATAAAATTCCAGAGCTACCTGCTCCTGAACTGTCCGAAGGCATGCGCGGTGAACTTGGTATTGATAAAAATATCAACGAATCGACCATCGATAAATATCTAAACCGTTCAGATTCCGTTTATCGTGATATGCGTATGCTTATTGATGATGCAAACTACGAAGCAATCGGTGGCGATCGCTATCTTTCTGGCTATGTAAAAGGTTTTGAGGTTGTTCCTCTGCCATACCTTGTCGCTCCGGAAGGTCTTCCAGAAGCCGTCGGAAAATCATACACTGGTGAAACGCTCTTCAAAAAAGTTAACGGAAAATATATTCCAAATTACAAAGAGTCGGTGAAAATCCTTGAAGATCTCTTTCCGAAAGACAAAAATATCTTCCTAATGTGTGGTGGCGGTGGCTATGCTGGAATGACAAAAAATCTTCTCGTTTCGCTCGGTTGGGATGAAAACAAAATTTGGAACGTTGGCGGCTTCTGGTACTATGAAGGAGAGAATAAAGTTAACGTTAAAAATGGCAAAACCTACGCATTTTGGAACGTGATTTATCATCCAATTAACTTTGATACATTGACAAGGAAAATAACATGGTAAGAAAAGACAATCGCGAGACGAACGGAAGATTAATCCTTATTTCCGTTCTTACGTTAATTGTACTCTCGATTTTTGGCCTTGTATTTTATAAAGTGCTTGAAGGTGGTCAAATCAAAGTAGAAGAAAAAATTGTTTTGTCTGCTGAATATAAAAATACTGACGGAGCCCAAATCGAAATTGCCAAGCAGACTAGTGAAGAAAATGTCGTAAATTTCTTTGAAAACATTGTGAAAGAAAAGAAAGATTTTGTCCTCTATGTTTCACTACCAATTTGTAATGGCGACGCTGCAAAATTCAAAGAATTTGTCCTCGATTTTCAACATAAAAATAAAGTAAGTTTTTACTATCTTACTTCCGATTATATAAAAGACACGAGTGTCTATGAAACCGTTAAATATTTTCCGTCAGTAATTATTTATAAAGATGGAAAAATTATAAACTATCTAAGATATGATTCGGACGAGGATAAAGAATATTATAAATCATACGACGGCTTCTCAAAATGGTTAAGAGCAAACGTAGAATTGTAAATGGAAAACACATTTGAAGAAACGATACTAATTGATAAGCCAGCTGGCATGAGTAGCTTTGGTGTTGTTGCACGTGTCCGTAGAAAACTCCGTGATCGCGAAGGGAAGAAAGTTAAAGTTGGGCACACTGGTACACTTGATCCATTTGCCACAGGACTTTTAATAATTTTGGCTGGAAAAGCAACAAAAAAATCTGACGAATTTTTAAAGAAAGACAAGGAATATGAGGCAACGGTTTTTCTTGGAAAAAACTCAACGACTGGCGATATTGAAGGCGAAATTGTAGATGTTTCTGACAAGATTCCAACTGAAGAAGAGGTGAGAAAAGCTTGCGAAAAATTTGTTGGAGAAATTGAACAGACCGTTCCAGTTTTCTCAGCCGTGAAGATTAATGGTGAACGTGCATATAAACTAGCACGAAAGGGAAAAGAAATTGAAATGCCAACTCGAAAAGTTGAAATCTATTCACTCGACGTTTTGAGTTATAATTACCCAGAATTAAAAATTAGAACGCACGTTTCAAGTGGCACCTATATTCGAACGCTTGGTGAGGATATCGGAAGGACACTTGAAACCGGTGCATACCTGACTGCGCTTCGTCGCACAAAAATTGCAGATTTCGATGTGAAAGATGCAACCAAACTAGATGACTATATGTTGGCATAATTGTATCAGCATTGCGCTTATGTTATAATAATAAGAACAAAAAGGTTATCAATGAAAAAAATATTCCAGAATTTTGATCTGAGAAAGCTTTGCAACGCTGGAGTATTTTTGTGCTTTTTAATTTTTACATTTTTGACCGTTTCAATCCTGAGTCCGATCGTAAAAAGTAGCGCTGAAGTTATTACAAAAGACTATTCTATTGGCGCATATACTATGTCCATCACGAATAATACGGATGTCGATCTCATCGCTTCAACAAATGTCTATCAGCAAATATACACAACAACGAACACAGTATTATATTCAAACACCTGTCCAAAAGGTGCAAAAATTGCTATTTCATCAACGCATGATACAAATGCACTCGTTGATGGTATGGGAAATACTATCCCTGCAACAGTGCCTGGCGCTGAACTTTCGGACGATTCGTGGGGCTTTTCGATTGACAGTGGCGCAACTTGGAACGCTGTTCCAGCTATAGGTCACGATCCTATTATTATATATAGTAGCCAAGAATCTCAAAACGATGTATATGAAATTCCAGTCCTATTTGGTTTTAAGATCAGTCGTGAAACTGTGGATGGAATCTATACTTCCGACGTAGCGTACACAATCACTCCGGATCAAGATTGTTTTATTTATCGAATAAATTGGGATGGTGCCGGCGGAGAAATCCCAGAAGGTTTCCCAGAGTATCTCAACCAAAATGATAGGCTTGATCTTTCTACTCTTCCGCGCCCAACCCGCGACTACTATGATTTTGCTGGTTGGCTCGTTAATGGAGTCACCTACACCGGCGATGAAACGAGCGTAGATCTTAATTTACAAAATGATCCATCAATCACAGTTACAACTCTTTGGACTCCAAAAAATTATCCAATCACATATAACTTGGACGGAGGCTCGGCGACAAACATAGTTTCGTATAATATCGAATCAGACGAAATTGTTATTAACAACCCTACAAGACTTGGTTATTCATTTAGAGGCTGGAGCGGCACAGAACTTGTTGGCGACAATAATAAAAATGTTACAATTCCAGTAAATTCACATGGTGAACGTAGTTACACTGCAAACTGGGACACGATTCCTTACTCGCTTTCATACGCGTTAAATGGCGGCTCAGCATCAAACCCAACATCCTACAATGTTGAGACCGAAACGTTTACGTTAACTAACCCAACTCGCACGGCATACGATTTTGTTGGCTGGAGCGGAACAGGTTTAACTGGAAATACAAACACTACAGTTTCTGTCACGACCGGATCATATGGAAACCGCAGCTACACTGCAAATTGGAACCCGACGAACTATTCGATCTCATACAACTTAAATGGCGGCTCAGCATCAAACGCAACTAGCTATAACATCGAATCTGGCGCAATCACATTAAACAATCCAACGCGCGCTCATTATACATTTGCTGGTTGGAGCGGCACAGGATTAACCGGAACAGCTAATATGAGCGTTACAATCCCTGCTGGCTCGACCGGAGCTCGTAGCTACACGGCAAACTGGACTCCATTTAACTATACTATTACATACAACTTAAATGGCGGCTCAGCATCAAACCCAACGACCTACAATATTGAGACTAATACATTCACGCTTAATAACCCAACAAAAGCTGGCGTAACTTTCTCCGGTTGGAGTGGTACCGGCCTCTCTGGAACTGCAAATAAAACCGTTACTATCACAAAAGGCTCGACCGGAACTCGTAGCTACACTGCAAACTGGGCTCCAACTACTACGACCTGGAACTATGCCTACACTGGCGGTGTCCAAACGTTTGCGGTTCCTGCAACTGGTACCTATAAACTCGAAGTTTGGGGCGCTCAAGGTGGTGGCGCTGGTTCAGCGGACACTTCGGATGCTCGTAAAGTAGGCGGAAAAGGTGGCTACTCATATGGCAACGCAGTATTAACGGCTGGCCAAACAATCTATATCGTTGTTGGCGGCCAAGGTAGCTATGGAACTCAATCGAACGCGGCTTCTGGTCTCGCTGGTGGATATAACGGCGGCGGTAACGGCGGCGGCCAAACTCCAGCAGGAACCTATAAAGGCGGCGGTTCTGGTGGCGGCGCTACACATATCGGTAAACAGAATGCTTTGCTTAAAAATACTACGTCCAGCAATGTCTATATCGTTGCAGGCGGCGGTGGCGCTGGCTACTATCATGAATGGGACGAACATGATTTAGGTGGCACAGATGGCGAAGGAGGTAATGGCTCTGGCGGTGGTGCATACGGTCAAGGCGGTAACGGCGGCGGCGGTGTTCAAGCTGCAGGCGGCGGTGGCGGTTGGGCTGGTGGTGTAGCTTCTAGCGGCCAATTTACGACAGCTACCGGCGGTACCGGCTATATCGGTGGTGTCACCGGAGGATCAATGCAATCTGGTCAGCGTTCAGGTAGCGGTTATGCGCGAATCACTTGGGTAGGGAACTAGCTTGCTAAACATATAAAATATGTTATAATATTCTTATGTCAAATATCTGGAATGAGCTTAAAACGCCATTTACTGTTCTCGCGCCAATGGAAGGCGTAACGGACTGTGTTTTTCGTGCCGTCGTCAATAAGGCTGGTCGTCCAGATCTTTTCTACACTGAATTTACAAATGTTTCGAGTTTTGCTTCTGAACGTGGCCGTCATGACGCACTTGAACGCCTAACTGTAAAACCTGAAGACAAACCAATTATCGCTCAAATTTGGGGTAAAAACCCGGAGCATTTTGGCGAGCTCGCACGTGAACTCGAAAGTATGGGCTTTGCTGGTCTTGATTTAAACTTTGGCTGTCCTGATCGCCACGTTAATAAAGCTGGCGGTGGTGCTGCAATGATTAGAACTCCAGACCTCGCCGTCGAAGTCATTAAGCAAGCGAAGGAAAACACAAATCTTCCAGTGTCTGTAAAAACTCGTCTCGGGTTTACTTATGTTGATGAATATAAAGAGTGGCTTCCACTTCTTTTGAAACAAAATCTTGCCGCTTTAACCGTTCATCTTAGAACGCGCAAAGAAATGTCGAAAGTCAACGCGCACTTCGAACTAATTCCGGAAATTATTAAGCTTCGCAACGAAATTGCGCCTGAAACGAAACTTATTATTAACGGCGATATAAAGGATAAAAAACAGGCGCTTGAGCTCCACGAAAAATATCCTGAAATTGATGGCTTCATGATTGGCCGTGGCGTCTTCCAAAACCCATATTGTTTTACTGAGAAAACTCCAACAAAAGAGGAGCTTCTTGAACTTTTCCGCTTCCATCTTGATGAATATGACAAACACGTAAAAGAAGTTGAAAAATATCCATACGAACCTTTGAAACATTTCTTCAAAGTCTACATTAACTCGTTTGATGGCGCGAGCGATCTTCGCGTAAAACTCATGGATTGTAAAAATACCGATGAACTCCGCAGAGTCCTCGACGATTTCGAGACAGCCTAAAAAACCAGCACTTCTTCTGTTTGATAGCATAAAGTAAAAAGTTTATGCTATAATTATAATATGCGTATATGTAAAGAAAGTGATTCTTTTTCGAAAGTTAATAAAATCGGGATTTTTGCATATTCTATTATCGTCGCCTTTGTTGTGGCGATGTTTTTTGCTCCGACGAAAAAGAGTGATGCGGGTACAGCAACGGTTGATACTGGAACGTATTCTGCCTCAATTGCAAATAGCGGCGCAGCAGCAATTAATATCGCTCCGACTGATAGCCAGGCAATCTATAGCGAGACTGATGTAATTACATATACAAATACCTGCCCACATGGATTTAGCGTAACGCTTTCATCAACCTCGGAGAATACAGGTTTGGTTCGTACTAGTGATGACTCGTATGTGAACACTATCCCAACTATCTCGACAAACGGATCTTTAACTGATAATACTTGGGGATTTTCGGTTAATAATGGAACAACTTATAATAAAATTCCGCCGCTATCAAACCCAGTTTCAATCCTAGAAACGTTTTCCGCAACTATTAATGCAACAAATCTTGGCGTGGTTTATGGTGTGAAGATAGACAACTCTCTCCCGTCTGGTGTGTATGTTAATGATGTGGTTTATACATTGCTGATAAAACCAGAATGCGTTAGATACGAAATTGTTTGGAACTTCGATGACGGTTCCGCGGCATCCGGAGTAAGCTATCCTGATAGCTTGGGGTATGGCGAAGAGATTAATCTTCAATCATATATACCTACAAGAAGTGGCTATAGATTCCTCGGCTGGTCTAATGGTGTGCAAACATTTCCACCGGAAACGAGCTTAGCAGATATAAATGAAAACAGTGTTTCACCGGTATATCTTACAGCTCAGTGGGAAATTAATCGAGTTGGCATACATGCAATATCTAAAATGCAAGATATGACTACTGAGATATGTGAAGAAACTACAACTCCAACAAATACAACAACTACGCATGACACTGATGGGTCACATCATGGTGATGAGAATTATGTTCCAAGTACAATATTGAAAGACATAAGAGATAACAATACATACACTGTTAAGAAACTTGCGGACGGAAAATGCTGGATGACACAAAACTTACGTATCTCAGGGAAAACGGTCTATAGCAGTGATACTGATCTAGAAGAAGGCGTGGAGTCTTTTGCAATTCCAGATTCGTCGACCGTAGGGTTCCATGCTAATTATCAGTATATCAATAACGTATATGTAGATTCGAATTATGGCGGCTACTATACATATTCTGTTGCCGGAGCGGGTACAATCCATGACACGGAGCCTGGTACTGGTTTATCTGGGGTTTTGGGATCATCTATATGTCCAAAGAATTGGAGGCTACCATCAGGCAGTAAAACGAACGCTTTAAATGATTTTTATAATTTGGCAAGACAATATGGGTCGGTCACTCTCATGAAGGGTGTTCCAAACTTTACGGGTTCAACTTCTGTGTACAGTGGACGTGTTAGACCAGCTAGTGATGGTAGTGAGTGGTGGTCAGACACGTATTCTAAGCCATCTTCAAGCTCAAGCGCATATGCTTCTGGCTCTGTTCTATATATTTATAGCAATAGTATGTTCTTTTCGAATGCCGAGGGCGGATATAGTGGTGTTCCAATCCGCTGTATCGCTCGCTAGTCTTTACTTTTCCACACCCCTGTGGTATAATGCATTACATGATTACAAAAGAGAACAAAGAGAAAGCTATCGCAAAGATCGCACGCTCAAAGAAAGATGTTGGTTCTCCAGAGGTTCAGGTTTCAATTCTCACTGAGAGAATTAAAGAAGTCACTGAGCACGTAAAGAACAACAAACATGATTTCATGGCTCGTCGCGGACTTATGCAGATGGTCGGACGCCGCAAAAAGCTTCTCAAGTACCTCGAAAAAACTAACTTCGAGCTCTACAAGGAAACTGTTGCAAAACTCGGCCTTCGTAAGTAATCTCGAATTAATAGGCTTCAACTTGGTTCTGAATCTAATTTCAAACTCGGTTGCAAGAAAAAGTCCCCCGGATCATTCCGGGGGATTTTTATGGAAGAACTGTACTAAGTTGTTGGGTTAGGCGTCATCGTCGCCTTCTTCTGCCTTGCGAAAATCTCTAAGTTCCATTGCCTGCTCGTCCGCGGCTGCAAGTTCCTTTGCTAGTTCCGCAAATTTCTCTACGGCCTCAGGGCTTGGATCGGTATTCTTATAACGAAGCCTATGCTCTAGACTCGCCCAAAGATCCATTGCCTCAGTACGGATCTGAATCTCTACTGGAATCTTCTTCTGAGTTTCCATAAAATAGAGATCCATTTCAACAATAAGATGTAGAGAACGATAACCACTAGGCTTTGGGTTTGCTGCATAATCCCTTTCTTCGATTACCGTCATTGACGGTTGTCTCTTCACGGCTTTTGCGACAACGTAGATATCATCTTTGTAGGGAACGGTAATCCTGATCCCGGCGACATCCCTCATCTCGCTTTTTATCGTATCAATGTCCGTATTCCAGCCTTTTTTAGTGCATTTTTTCATTGCACTTTCAAAACTCTTAACTCGGCTGTCAATTGACACGAAGGGACTGCGTTTTTCGGAAAGGTATTCCATCTCATCCCTAAGGTTTTCGAGTCTCGCGCTTACGGTTCTAAGAGCGCACCTGCACTCCACGCAATACTTCTTGTACTGTTCTTCCAATTCTAAATGTGCTACGTCCATTGTATATATCCCCCTTGGACATTAATCATGAGACTTATGAGTCTCGTTTACGGTAACCTCCCTTTTTGGCGTGTAGCCACTGGGAACAGATATTTGTATCACCAAACTATCCATCTATTATTATAGCACATTTCGTTTAAAAAATCAATATATAGCTTATGCTTTACCCCTTAAAACCTCTTTTTTTCGCGCGAATTCTATGCTATAATAGAGACATATAATAACTGGGAAGACGGCGGATACTTGACGCCTATCCGAGAAATCGGTTCTCCGCTAGGCATCAAATATCTGGTGTTTTCCCAAGAAAGGTAATTTTTCATGGAAATAATCAACCCGAAGGGTCTTAAAACCATGCAGGTTTCTACTGATTTTTGTGGCAAAAAACTCACACTTGAAGTAAACCGCGTCGGTTTCAGAACCACTAGCTCAGTCCTCGTCACTTACGGTGACACAACTGTCCTCGGTTCTGTAGTTGTATCTGATAAGCCAGTTCAACAAGATTTCTTCCCACTCTCTATCGATTACGAAGAGAAATTCTATGCAGCTGGTAAAATCAGCGGCAGCAAATTCATTAAACGTGAAGGAAAACCAGCAGACGAAGCAATCCTTATCGGTCGTCTTATTGACCGCCCAATTCGTCCGCTTTTCCCTAAAGGCTATCGCCAAGAAGTTCAGGTTGTTGCAACCGTCCTCTCTATGGACCCAAGCTTCCGTCCTGACGTCATCGGCATGCTCGCAGCATCTTCAGCTCTTATGAACGCAGGTGTCCCATTCGACGGTCCTGTTGCTGGTCTTCGTATCGGCCGCGTCAATGGCGAATTCAAAGCATTCTTAACCCCAGAAGAACGCGAAGCTTCTGATCTCGACCTCGTTGTCGCAGTTAAAGACCACAAAGTTGTGATGGTTGAAGCTGGCGCAAACGAAGTCCCAGAAGAAGTTATTATCGATGCTATGCGCTGGGCAGTTGAAAATGTTCAACCAGCTCTCGAGCTCCAAAAAGAACTCCGCGAAAAAATCGGTGTTGAAGAAAAAGAATATGAACTCATCCTCCCAGATCCAGCAATCCAAGAAGCAGTTGACGCTTGGACAAAGGAAGAATTTAAGGGTGAAGACGGCAAGCTCGGTACTAAAATCCGTGGCAACGTCCTCGAACGCAAGAAAATCTGCGACGAGCTCTGCAAGAAAATGGATGAAGAATTCGCACTCAAGTTCGGCGAAGGTGAAACTGACGAAGAGAAAACCGCTGACTACGAAGCTCGCCTTAAAGGTGAATATGATGCAGCATTCGAACTCGCAGTTCATCACGAAGTACGCCGCGCAATCGTTGAAGATGGTGTTCGCCCAGACGGTCGTAAGACTAACGAGGTCCGCCCTCTCTCATCACAAACCGGCATCCTTCCACGTGTTCACGGTTCAAGCCTCTTCACTCGTGGCTTAACTCAAGCTATGAACATCGTTACCCTCGCACCACTTTCATTCGCACAAATCGTTGATACTATGGAAGTTACCGATGGTGAACGCCGCTACATGCACCACTACAATGCTCCTGGCTACACAGTCGGTGAAGTTTCGCGCCTCGGTTCTCCAGGACGCCGCGAAGTTGGCCACGGCTATCTCGCAGAACGCGCACTTACCCCAGTTCTTCCTTCAAAAGAAGACTTCCCATACGCAATCCGCAGCGTCACTGAAATCATGTCTCAGAACGGTTCAACTTCAATGGCTGCAACCTGTTCAAGCTGTATGGCACTCATGGATGCAGGTGTTCCACTTCGTCGCCCAGTCTCTGGTGTCGCTATGGGTCTCATGGTAGATGTTCCAGCTGGTACTAACATTACCGAAAAAGATATTGATAAAGCATATGTCCTCACCGACCTTATGGACGCAGAAGACTTTGCTGGCGATATGGACTTCAAGGTTACTGGTACAACCGAAGGTATTACCGCACTTCAAATGGATATGAAGGTTCACGGTCTCCCAGTAGACATCCTTGAAAAAGCAATTAAGCAGTCTCACGATGGTCGTATGTTCATCTTGAATCACATGCTTTCAGTTATCCCAGGTCCAAAAGATCATCTTTCTCCATATGCTCCACGCATCGAGAAACTCCAAGTTAAACAAGATAAGATTGGCGCAATCATCGGTAAGGGTGGTGAAATGATTAATAAAATCACAACCGAAACCGGCGCAACTGTCGACATTGACGATTCTGGCCTCGTTACTATCTCAAGCAGCAACTCAGAATCAATCGACAAAGCTCTTGCTTGGATCAAAGGTCTCGTTGAGGAACCAGAAGTAGGTAAAATCTACACTGGAACAGTCGTTTCGATCAAGGAATTCGGCGCATTCGTCAACATTCTCCCAGGCATCGACGGCATGCTTCATATTTCACAAATCTCAGACAAACGCCTCGATAAGGTCGAAGACGCTCTTAAAATTGGTCAAGAAGTCAAAGTTCGCCTCGAAGCTATAGACGATAAAGGCCGTCTCAGCCTCTCAATGAAGCATCTCGATAAATAACAGGGAAAAACCCTTGTCAGATTATCTAAAATATGCTAAAATAGGATAAGTTTAAAATAATAAAAGGTTAATATAATGAGTTTTTCTATCTTAAAGAAGATTGGCGATGCCCAGAAAAAGAACGCAGTTGTCGATGTTCGTTCTGGTGATACCGTCAAGGTTACCCAAAAGATTAAGGAAGGCAATAAGTTCCGTTCACAGGTTTTCGAAGGTGTCGTAATCCGCACTGACAGAAAAGACTCACATACGGCACGTATTACCGTCCGCAAAATCGCTTCTGGTGTTGGTGTTGAGAAATCATTCCTCATCCACAGCCCATTAGTCGAAAAAATCGAAGTTGTAAAGCGCGCTAAGGTTCGTCGCAAGAATCTTACTTACCTCCGCGAACGCTCTGGTAAATCAGCTCGCCTTACTGGCAAAGATTTCGACCGTGCAGCTGTTAACGAACTTCCAAAGGAAGAAGTTGCAGAAGCAGTCGAAGCTCCAGCAGAAGCAGAAGAAGCAGAAGCTGAAGAAACCCCAGCAGAAGCTTAAAGCAACTATTAAAAAAGAACCCGCAAGGGTTCTTTTTTATTGAAGAGCGGTACTTCTTATGCTAAACTATATATAATATGAGGATAAAGTCAGAGAGGTCTATAAAAATCTTTGGCACCTTTGCCTGCTCTCTTTTTATTGCGGCAACTTCAACGTATATCTTTTCTCCGGTTGCACCATCCGATGCTGGTTCTTATATGGCATCGGAAACTGCTGGTTTGTATACGCTCTCATTGATTACCGATCCTGAAGTAAATATTGATGCTACACCAACTGGCACTCAAGCCGTATACTCTACCACAAGTACTATTAGTTTCATGAGTGACTGTCCAGCTGGGGCAACAATTACTATGAATATGGCTGCGGATTCCAATCTCTTGAATGGCGAACTTTCTTCAATATCAGCAACAACACACTCTCCTCTCGATGACAATTCCTGGGGTTTTTCTCTAGATGATGGTGATACCTGGCAAGGTGTGCCTATTGCGTCCTCAACTCCGATAGTTGTCTATAATACAGATACTTCCGAGCCACATCTGCTCTCAATCCCACTTTTATTTGGCATAAAAATTGATAATAACCTTCCATCTGGCAACTATATAAACGATGTGGTCTATACTTTAATCCCTGATGCTGGTTGCTACACTTATAGTGTTACCTGGGACGCGGATAGTGGTATTAACCCAGACGACCTTCCAGAAGCAGTAAATCTAGACGGGACCCTAAACCTCTCGGTCCTTTCGAGACCAACAAGAGATTACTATGATTTTACGGGCTGGACAAACGGTACCGATACTTTTACTGGCGATGAAACAGACGCAAATATTAATCCAGATAATTCGCCAAACGTTGTTATGCGAGCTCTCTGGAGTCCGACCCCATATTCAATCACTTATAATCTTAATGGTGGTACTGTCTCAACGGCAAACCCAACAACTTACAATATTGAGTCTGACCCATTTACTCTCAGCAATCCAACTAAGAATGGCTATACATTCGCTGGCTGGAGTGGCACCGATCTTTCTTCTCCGTCTACATCAGTTTCTGTCCCAACTGGTTCTCATGACGAGCGAACCTCTACTGCAAACTGGACGCCAGTAAATTACGCAATCTCATATAACTTGAATGGCGGTTCAGTTTCTCCAGCAAACCCTACCTCATACAACATTGAGACGGCAAGCTTTACTCTAAGAAATCCAACAAGAAGTGGCTATAACTTTACTGGCTGGAGTGGCACTGGTCTTTCTGGTTCCGCGAACAAGACCGTTACCATCGCACAAGGCTCAACCGGAGCTCGTAGCTACACTGCGAACTGGGTCTCAGCCTGTACATTCGCGTCAAAGGACTTTAGCTATACTGGCGGAGTCCAATCCTTCACAGTACCATGCGATGGAACTTATAGGCTCGAAGTATATGGAGCACAAGGTGGTAATACAGCTGTTTATGCAAACTCTTATTCTGGTAAAGGTGGAGCTGGAGGCTATGCTACAGGAAATGTAACTTTAAATAAAGGCGCAGTATTATATGTCGTAGTAGGTGGACAAGGAAGTGCAACACCTACAAGTGGAGCCGGAGGCGGAACGAATGGTGGCTACAATGGTGGCGGTGGAGTAAGCAATTGGAATGGTGATTCTTCTTTCGTTGCCGGCGGTGGTGGATGTACTCATATTTCTACAGTAAATGGAGTATTAAGTACTACTAAATCAGCCTTAATTATTGCCGGCGGTGGTGGCGGAGGCCATATTCAATTGGATACATTCTGGGAACCTCATAATGGTGGTACTGGAGGTGGATCTGCAACAGGTGTAAATGCCGGAAGCGGCACTGCATACGCTTGGGGTGCTTCAAGTAATGGAGTTGGTGGAAATTCTTATCAAGGCGGCGGCGGAGGCTGCGGATGGCCTGGAGGAGCTGGAGCTGCTTACGGTGGCGGCGGTGGAGGAGCTGGTTACATCGGAGGTGTAACTGGTGGCTCGATGTCTAATGGCCAGCGCTCCGGAAATGGCTATGCAAAAATCACAAGAGTTTAATATATATTAAATTAAATCACGCGTCCGATTTCTTCAAGCGTTGTATCACCACGAAGTGCAGCAAGCACACCTTTTTGCTCAAGTGTAATCATGCCGAGGCTTTTTGCAGTTTTCTCAATTGCACTCGTATTTATGTCTTCAATATCACCGCGAATATATTTCTGAATTTCTTCAGAAACTGAGAGTTGCTCCATAATCACCGTACGGCCCTTGTACCCAAATGGATCATTTTCGCTCGGCACAGCTTTATAGAGTTTAATGTTGCCTGGATTCCATTCGTGTTTTAGCTCAGCTTCAATCTGTTCTTTTGTTAAGCCATCAAGTACGCGCAAAACATATTTTCGAGTTGCCTCGTCTGGCACATATTCTTCTTTTGTATCCGAAAGTTTTCTGACAAGTCTCTGTGCAATCACCATACGGATTGAGCTTGAGAAAATTGGATTGGTGCCGATAAGATCAATCATACGTGAGAATGCAGCGGCAGTCGTGTTTGCGTGGAAGCTTGATAGAACAAGATGCCCAGTAATTGAAGCCTGGATAGCAGTTTTTGCGGTGTCTCCATCACGAATCTCACCAACCATCACGACATCTGGGTCGAGGCGAAGAACTGAGCGAAGCCCATCCGCAAATGAATCTCCACTCGTCGTGTCGATTGGAATTTGTGAAACACCAGTGATGCCGTACTCAATCGGATCTTCAAGTGTGATGATCTTTCTTTCAGTCGTATTAAGCGCATTAATAATTGAATAGAGAGTTGTAGATTTACCAGAACCAGTAGGGCCTACCATAAGAACAAGGCCACGTGGATGGGAAATAACTTCTTGAATTGCATTAAGCTCATCGCTTGTAAGACCAAGGAGGTCTAGGTTAAGAAGGCTCTCGTCAAAGTTGAAAAGACGAAGCACCGCATCCTGTCCATACATTGTCGGAATTGTTTCGACACGAATATTTAGAAGATGAGAAACGCCATCGACAAAAATATCTTTCTGCATGTGTCCGGATTGAGGCATTTTTGCAGCAGTTGAAATTCCTGCACGTGAAGATAGCTCGCCCATAAACACGCGGTATCGATCACGATCAATATTTGCAACAGGATGAAGAATTCCGTCGACGCGCATACGAATACGAATTGCATCGCGAAGGTTTTCGATGTGAATATCAGAAGCACCAAGTTTGTCTGCCTGATCTAGTAGGAAATCAAAAACTTTATCAGTTCCGACTTCGTTAAGAGTCTTTGAGACTTCAGCGATTGTTTCAGAATCTCCCTCTGAACCAATCTTAATATCGTCATAATGGATTTCGCGTGGTGGATCATAGCGAAGCATAAAAACGTTATAGCCGGATAGGGAAATGAGGAAGAAGTCGCATTTCTCGCCATAGTTTGCATATCGTTCAGCTATCTTCTCAATTATCGAACGTGGTGTTTGGGAAGTCACCATGAACTGATAATGTTCTTCATTTCCACCTTTTTGAAGTGGCAAAATAAAATCATTATGCATTTGTTCTTTTTCAAGAACATCCATAACGAGCGGGATTGTATTTTCGAACGAACGGGTATCAAGATAAGGAAGACCCAAAATTCGAGCGCGATCTCTTGTCGCGTTTTCTTCGTTTTCGCGTCGTTTTTGTTGTATCTCTTGTTCGTTCATGTCCCACTCGACTTTTCTCCTATAAGTATAGCATAAGCGCTTAATTTTTGCCACAAATTACCCTATAATGAAGACATGAGAAGCATTATTCTAGGAATTGATGAAGTCGGACGTGGACCGTATGCTGGTCCGCTTGTTATTGGCGCTTGTATCCTGCCTTCAGACCATAATAATCATCCCTGGATTAATGAGTTAACTGATTCGAAGAAGCTTTCTGAGAAAAAGCGGAAGAAGCTCTATAACGAAATTAAGAAAAATGCGCCAGCTTCTGCAACTGGTTGGGTTACTGCAGCTGAATTGGATGAAATTGGCATATCAAATGCATTAAAACTTGCTACGCGTCGCGCAGTTGAAAAAATCCGTAAAACGAAAGTTCCATTTACTGAAATTATTATTGATGGGATATCGAATTTTCTTTCTGGCACAAGCTTAGAAAAATATGTTACGACAATGAAGAAAGCAGATTTTCTAATTAAGGAGGTTTCCGCCGCATCGATTGTTGCGAAAGTTGAACGGGATAATTATATGAAAAATCTTTCAAAAAAATATCCAGGTTACGGTTTTGAAAAACATGTTGGTTACGGCACAGCGGCACATCAAAAAGCAATGGAAATACTTGGCCTAACGCCAGAGCATCGCCGCAGTTTTGGTCCGGTTGGAATAATCGAAAAGAAGAATACAACAATCATTGGAAACGCTGGCGAAGAAAAAATCGCAGAATATCTTACAAAGAACGGTCATGAAATTATTGCGAGAAATTATAAAACGAAATATTTTGAAATCGACATTGTTTCGAAGAAAAATAAAAAGTACTATTTCACGGAAGTGAAAACGAGGAAAGATTCTGTGCATGGAAATCCAAAAGAGTATATTGACAGAAGAAAAATTGAAAAAATGAAACTTGGTGCAACCTGTTTTATTAAAAATAAGAAACTTGGTAATAACTATATTCTTGCAGCTGGTTCAGTAACTCATGATGGCCTTGAATGGTTTGAATTATCAATTTAACTTCGTGGTATAATTACGTATATGAAAAATGAAAAAGCCTGCGGTGCAGTTATCGAAAAAGATGGGAAAATTCTTGTCATATTTCAAAAGAACGGTTTTTGGGGATTTCCAAAAGGCCACGTCGAAGAAAAAGAGACTGAAATTGAGACCGCAATACGTGAAGTATTTGAAGAAACTGGGATAGTTATTGATGTAAATGAGAATAATCGTTTTGAATTTTCTTATGATATCAAAACTCTAAATATTCATAAAACAGTTGTCCTGTTTACCGCAAAAGTTGTTAATGATTCTAAAATGAAGAAGCAAGAAGACGAAGTATCTGAAATGAAATTTGTCGAAAAAACAGAGGTCGAAGATCTTTTGACTTTTGATGAGTGGAAAGATGTCTGGCGAATAATAAAAAAAGTACTATAATATAAAAAGTTATGGAAAAAACAACTGCTTTCAAAATGATAACCGAAAGCAAAGAATACAAACGTACGAAAAATTTGAGACAGCATGGAAATGTTACTGTTTTTGAGCACTCGCTTTCAGTTGCAGAAACGAGCTTAAAAATTTCCGAAAAACTTCACTTGAAAATTGACGAAGAATCAATGGTAAAAGTTGCACTACTCCATGACTATTTTCTTTATGATTGGCATAATGACGACCATCCAAAACTTCATGGGCTCCGTCATGCGACAATTGCAGCAAATAACGCAGATCGAGATTTTGGTCTTACGAAGAAAGAATACAGAGCAATTCGTTCTCATATGTGTCCAATAAATCTCCGCTTCCCAACAAGCCGTGAAGGTTTTGTTCTGACAATTGCTGACAAATATTGCGCAGCAAAGGAATCAATCGGAACCTACCATAAACGTTTCGTTATAAAACGAGATGTGAAAAAAGGTCGCATCTAATCTATCTAAATATTCATCTTTGCAACAATTGCAAAACGATAGCTCGTGTCTCCGCTAGAATGAGAAGGAAAACGTTCGTCATTTAGCGTATTGGTTTTGGAATCTATTATATTTTCCTTTAGAATTCCACTTGCTAATAATTGTTCAGTTGCGGCGTTAGAAATTGTTTTATTTTCAAGCTTGTTGATTCGATAGTCCAGCGCGTAAGGCGAGTAATAAATCTTAATGTTTTTTGGGTTTGAACCGTACTGCTTTTTTATGAATTCAATAAAACTCTTTGGGCCTTCTTGCTCGATGTTTTGTCTACCTGCATGCAATAGTCCAAATATTTTCTTTTCTGGATCATAAATAACTGCGCCTAAACAATCCGCAAGCGGAAGCAAAAAAGCAATGTCAGGTTCGCGCGTAACCAATCCGTCGTACGTTGGGATATCATTTTCACTTTTTTCAATTGAAAACTCTTCGACGTTTTCTTCGTTTATTTCCAAATAATTTGTATAACTATCGCGATTATAAACTACTTTTAGACGTGCAATTTTTTTTGCATTTATTTCTGCACTTAACCGCTTTTGATTTTTTATTATTTCCGTTTCGTCTCCACCAAAAAATCGCATATTTCCATCGGAAACTTCTGAAATTCCGATTAAGACTTCATCATTAAAAATCGTCTGTTTTATCATATTTTTATTATAAAGCCTTTCTTAGGATTTCAAACTTCTCACCATCTATTATAACTACATCAGGGTTATTTAGAGCGATAGGCGTTAGACCTCTTTGTCTAATATCTGAGTCTGCTTTAATGCAGACTTCTCTAAATTTTTCTTCATCAGCATGAGGACAAATGTACTCATCGATGATTCCGAGACCGTTCGTGTAAACTTCACCATAAAGAGCCTTTGTCTCCTCGATTCGGTCGCCAGCTCTCATCCCAAACGAATTGTAATAATTCATTAAATCTTTAGAAGCACAAATTGCGCCAGCGCTATAGCCAGCATAAACGAACTCGTCGTTCTTTAAACCATCACGAATAATGTCATCCATTCCACTTAGATGCAAGGCCGTAGAAAGGGAATAATTATTTCCGCCCATAGCAAATACACAACCAGGTTTAAATTCATTGATGTATTTTTGAAGTTCATCGGCTTTCCCGAAGAATTGTCTCAAATCAAGTTCCGTAGGAATGAGTCCGCATTCTTTGAGTGCAGCCATATCTTTTTCTACAATTATTTTTCTATCCTCAGGTGCTCTGTGATCACGTGCATTAGAAATAACGAGAGTTCTAGGATTTCCATGAATTAGCTCGTATAATCTTTTTCCAAAATCGCCGACTCTATCGCTTGCTAAATATAGCCTCATTTATTTTTCCTCCAAATCATTTATTAATGATGAAATAGAACTTGTGACTTTTAAGCTTTTAAATTTTGTCGCGAGTTCAGAGTTTTCGATTGCGTAGCCATCGAAATTTTGCACCATTCCATAATCATTGAGCCCATCACCAACAGTAATTGCATCAGAAGGCGAAATATTAAGTTGGTCTAGCAAAATTCTAATTGCATTACCTTTACCTAGCTCAATTGGAATAATTTCCACAAAAGCGTTACATCCGACTAAATCACTGTGGCTCTGAACAACAGGGTCGGAGCGGAAAGCGAAAACTGGAAAACTATTACGTATTCGTCTTACTACGTTTTCAAGAAGATTTATGTCCTTAAACCACAAACGTAGCTTCGTGGTATTTTCTGGTTCCATATCTACACCTTCAGAGTTCGGAGAATAATAATAAGCGATTGGGATTTCTGGCAGCGTCCTTGATAGTTCAATGATCCCTTTAACAATACGATCATCGAAGAAGAATGCCTTCAAAATTTCACCAGTTTTTGATGTAATAATGGACCCACTATCAACGATAAAATAGTCGCATAGGTTTTTAGTTTCTGGAGAATGTTCAGTGATAGATTTATAGCTTCGGCCTGTCACAATACAGAATTGGTTGCCTTTTTCTTTCCATTTTTTAATTGCGTCAAAATTTTTCTTCGTTTTCTCGTCGTCTTCGCGAAAGTACAGTGTTTTGTCAAAATCTGAAAATAAAATCATTTATCTCCTATCCGAACTCAATACAAGCTAATCCAATTATGCAAAATATTATTGTAATAACTCGCTTAATTATGTCCTTTCTTGTGATGCTTTCTTTTTCGATTTTTGGGAAAAGCTTTGTGATTAAAATTCCGATTACCATAACAGCAAATGGCTGAACACCTTGCGAAATAAACGAGACTAGCGCAACCGGAATCATTGTACCAGCGAGAGTTGAACAAACACCGCCGAAGGAATTTAAGAGTTCGTTTATAAGATTTAACCCTACAATTTTTGTACCATTGCTCTTTAACATACCACCAAATGCTCTTCGATAGCTCTTTAGGAAAACGAAGATAAAAACGCCTACCACAAATAGCGTAATGTTTGTCCACATCATTGTCTGGTTAAAGTCATGATCCTGGGTTACAACTTTTTCAATAATAAACCAAATTGCATAGCTAAGAGATACAAATGCCATCATTGCTAATGTAACTAGTTTCTCTTTGTTAAAGCGTTTTTTCTCTGGTTCATAAGTAACGGCTGTGGCCGCGAGTGTAGTGACAAGGCATCCGATGAGTTGCACAGTGCTAAGATTCTGGCTACCAAGAACCAGCGGTGACAAAAATAAAATAAAAACTGGAACGAACTGAAACATAATCACAACAATCGTCGTGTCGTCTCGGTTTAATGCTTTGAAATAATAGAAAAGGGAAAAAACATAAAGTGTGGAATTAAAAAGTAGTAACAAGAAACTTTTTAAATCTATTTCAAATTGGAACCCACAAATAAATGCGTAGATTATAGACATTGCAAAACCTGCAACAAGGGTCGAAAAAACTATGAGTGATCTAGAATCTGCGTTCTTAACTACTTTTGAAATCAAATATTTATCAATATGATTTGTTAAAGCATAAAGAGTTGCTGCGAGAATTGCGACTATTAAAGGTATAAACATATATATATTATACTCTAGATTATGCTATAACTATAAATATGAAACCCGTAAATGTGGCTGAATATTATAAAATCCTATGTCCTGAGTACCCGAATTGGCTTAATAAATATATTAATACTGTTGAGCTTCAAACCCAAAAGTATATTAGTATGGCTTGTGGCATGATTTATACTAACCTTTGTACTGAGGATGCTTTTTATTCTAGTTTAGACCATTCTATTGCGGTAGCACTGATTATTTGGCATTTTACTCATGATAAAAAACAAACGCTTGCTGGTCTTTTTCATGACATTTCAACTCCAGCATTTAAACATTGCATAGATTTTTTAAATGGAGATCCAGAAAAACAAGAATCAACCGAAGATTTAACTGCTGAGTTTATCGGTAAATCGAATGATGTAGCTAAGCTACTAGAACGAGACAATATCAAAAATGCAGAAATTGAGGATTATCATATTTATCCAATCGCAGACAATGATACCCCAAAACTTTCGGCCGATAGGCTCGAATACTCTCTAGCGAATGCATTGTTTGTCTTTAGTATTCTAAATATAGGAGACGTAAAAGAAATTTATGATGATGTTGAGATACAGAAAAATGAATTTGGTGAAATGGAACTTGGTTTTAAGACAAAAGCGATTGCAAGGAAATTCGTAAAAGTAACCAGCAAAATGTCTGTAATGTATCGAGATGATCATCATCGTTTTTCTATGCAGTTTATCGCTGATATCTTGAAGGCTCTAAATCGCGATGGCGAAATCACTTTGTCCGACCTCTATGACAAGAAAGAATCTGAGATTATAGAAATTATTGAAGAATCCAAATATAAAGATGTCTGGGAAAAATGGCGAAAAGCTAAAAAGATTAATACCTCAAAAACAAAACCAAAAAATGTCTACTATGTCCACCAAAAATCGAAAGTACGTTATATAGATCCGTTGTGCTCGGGGGAACGCATGTCAAAAATCTGTAAGATTTCAAAAAATGCAATCGACAAAAACCTTTCCTATAAAATGGATAACTATGTCTATTTAAACTTTAAGCCGTTTTCTAATTAAAGAAAATCAAATTATATACTATACTACATTGTTCCTATTTTAACTAACCTTGAGAAGCTAGGTAATTTGTATTGGGATTCCTATCTATCAAATCGAAAGCTGTTTTCATCTCTTCTGGGGTATTGATATATATGATTTTAAATTTACCAGAAGTTGTTTCGTTTATGTAATCGTGTTCTATCTCGACTATATGTATTTGCCCCCAATATAGCCATTTACCATCAATGTTTTCCGCTAGAAAGTTTCTGACTGGTGGACGATGAAAAATCCTTATACCAGGTTTATCGCGAAATCCGAATACAGTATCTTTAAAATCTTCAGCCGTAAATGGTTTCTTGATATGATCATTATATTTTAACTGGTCAGGAAAACCCTGTTCTCTTGTTATCTGTAATGTATCGTTCACCTCTATATAAGAACCCATATGAATCTCCTTTAATAAATTATATTTTTATATTTCTAATCCAAACCGATTTTTATAATAAAACCATATTATCGCCATAGTGTTTTTCTTCTAAAATTGAAATAGTTTTTGCTAAACCTTTTGGGATAAATATTTTGACTTTTCTATTTAGTTTATTTAATTGGCCATAATATCTACTTGGTAATTCGGTAGTGAATATCATAATCTCAGTTTTTTCCAACATATTAGCAAAATCAAGATAATGAAAAACTGAATCTGACTTCACGTTTTCATCAAAGAAACAAATCTCTTTCTGTCCAACTATTGGTAAAAGGGCATCTGCAATACTTTTACCACTCAAATCAAAACCAATTATATCAGTCGGCCGACCATAAGGATCCTCAACCTTCTTCAAAACCGCATCCACAATATCCATATCGCAAATTATACACTAAAATATGCTATAATTATAGACAATATAACAGATATCACAGGTTGGTTATGAATTTAAAGATAGGAATCTTGAAATTCTAAACCAACCCACCTAACAAACCACATTCTCGCCAAAACTCAAATCTCTATATTCTGCACCTGCTTTATCACAAGCCTTCTTCATCCAATTATCGCTAATTGATTTGCCCAAATCCGACAATAATGCATCATGAATTGGTATTACCATCTGAGGCTTAACTCTGTCGACAAAGTCCATAGATTCCGCAATCTTTAACCAAGGCGCCGAAATAGGAACAAGCAAAACCTTGGCACCAACATTAGAATAATCAAAAGAATCACCAGGGTTTACAATTTCATCATCAACCACCACACCGATATTCTCGCATGGTATTTGTCCAGGAACAATGGCAGCATGATCTTTTCCAAAGAAATCTAATCTAAATTCACCAACTCCAATACTATCTCCACCCTTTACAATGGTAGCACCATCAATGAGCGGGGCAACATCATTAGTGGTAAAAATTTTTGCTTGAGGATTATCATTTCGTATTCTTGTAATTATTTCTGGTTGTAAATGATCGCTATGCTTATGAGTAATAATAATAGTGACAACATTTTCTAACTTCGGTATTCTCTCCTTAAATTCCACCGGGTCAAAAACAATTCGTTTTTCATCTTTTTCAATTATTATTCCAGAATGCTCTAATTTTGTAATCTTCATACCTAATATTATATAGCAAAATATGTTATAATAATACCAACAATAACAGATATAACAGGTTGGTTATGAATTTAAAGATCGGAATTGTTGGTCTTCCAAACGTCGGTAAATCGACGTTATTTAACGCGCTCACAAACGCTGGCGCTCTCGCTGCGAACTATCCTTTTGCCACTATCGAACCAAACGTTGGCATTGTTCCAGTTCCAGACGAACGTCTTGATGTTCTTGCAAAAATGTATGAGACTGAAAAAGTTGTTCCGGCAACTGTCGAGTTTGTTGATATTGCAGGTCTCGTTGCTGGAGCATCTAAAGGTGAAGGTCTTGGCAACAAATTCCTTGCTCACATCCGCGAATGTCAGGCAATCTGCCACGTCGTCCGTGCGTTCGTAAACGACGACATTGTTCGCGCAGACCAAAAAGTTGAAACTGATATCATTGCTCAAGCAAAAGATGATATCGACATTATTAATCTCGAACTCCAACTTGCCGATGAGGAGACAAAAGCAAAAGTTGAAGCAAAACGCAAAAAAGATCCAGCAGACGAAAACATTCCATATCTAACTGATAAGCCAGTCATCTATATGTTTAATGTTGATGAAAATGGTCTTACCGATGACGATCTTAAATCAAAACTAAAAGCACTTGTCGCTCCAAACGAAGCAATCTTCGTCAACGCAAAACTCGAAGAAGAAATGTCAGACATGAACCGCGCTGAAAGGAAAGAGTTCCTCGAGAGCTACGGCGTAACCGACGATGCGCTCGGTGAGCTTATCAAAGCCGCTTACTCAACTCTCGGCCTTCAATCCTTCCTCACTGCTGGCAAAAAGGAATGCCGTGCTTGGACAATTAAAAAAGGCGCAACCGCTCCACAAGCTGCCGGAACTATTCATACCGATTTCGAACGTGGCTTCATCGCTGCAAGCATATGTAATTTCGATGACTTAAAAGACCTCGGTTCAGAACAAGCCGTAAAGGCTGCCGGAAAGCTCCGCACCGAAGGCAAAACTTATGTTATGCAAGATGGCGACGTCGTAGAATTCAAATTTAACGTCTAGCCTCTCTTGAAAAACAGAAGAAATATGATAGAATAACATAAAGTAAAGGAATAAAATGGCTAAGTCAAAGAATTTAAAGGCTAAAGTTGTCGTTGCTAAACTTGGTCGCAACAACAACCATAAACACTCTGCAAAGAGAAAACACAACGGTTAAAAAAGTCCCGCAAGTAGCGGGATTTTTTATATTGGCTAAATACTAACGCCTATAGCTCGTTCGTTTGGGCAACTAAAAAGAACACGTACCATAGCATCTTTTTCGGAAACTGAAACCCAAAGACCATACTTATATTTTACGGCTATTTGTCTAGCTATATATTGGCACCTAAAACTCTTATTCTTTGGCAGCCATGTTGCCGCATCACCATCAGATTTTTGCATATTTGCGCTTGCGTCTGCGGCCACGAGATTTAAAGGATCGGTTGCGATTTGGTAACGTATATCTTTAGTCTTGTATTGCGCACCTTTTTGCCATGCGTCAGACAAAGCAACGATATGGTCAATTTGCACATTCTTCGATATCTGAGATTTATCTGTAAACTCGACAAATTCTCCATTATATGGCTCATAATAATTTCCGGCAACAACCGTGCATTTGTCATCAGCAAGCTTTGCCGTCTCACCGAAATCGCGCTTTAGAATTCGCTGTCTTAGATTGCAACCATTTTCGCTTGGCCAAGTATCATAAAATTGATCTCGCGAATAACCAGTTTTTGGTGCGCGTCCTTTAACTTCAATTTTCTCTAACACATCAGTCGCAAGCGGAGCGTTTCCGTCGATTATTGATTCTGATGTAGTGTCAGTATCAGTTGCATGAGAATTTGGAAAGAGCCCCTTAACCCCATCAACAAAATCTGAAAGATAAACTTTCTCCCAAGCTGCTGGGTTTAGGAGTACTGCAAAAACAAAAATCGCCACTGATGCGAGCGCCCATCCAATCCGCCTTCTTCGATACTTGCTCTTCATTTCTACCTTTTTGCGACCGACATTATGTCTTCGTCGGAGCTAAAATTATCTTCTGGTAAACCTCCAAGTAATTTTTCTATGAGCATTTTTAAAGTAAGAAGTCCAGTAATCTTGCCGTCGGTATTTACTATCATAAAGAAGTATGAATTTGTACGAAGAAAAGCCGACATAGCCTGCGTTAATGTGTAATTTTCTCGCATATAATATACATTTTCATCAAGAAACGACGCCGCACGATCAGTGTCTTTAATTTCAAGTGAATTAAGTGAGTTTGTATGGATAACGCCGGCAACTCCGCCTTTTGTGTTTAAAACAGGAAAATGCGAGAAGCCAGATTTATATAATTTATCAAGTGTGAGTGGACCCATAAAATCATTTACATGTACGAAAGTAATTTTTTCTCGCGGGAGCATAATATCGCGGGCCTTCATACTCGAAAAACTCATAGCCGTCATAATTCTGTCTCTATCAGATGATTTTAGGATGTCTTCTGGAAGTTTTTTAAGGACCCAAATTAAATCTTCTTCAGATTCAGGCAAGAAAATTTCTGGTACATTATTTTTACTGCGATATTTTTCAAGACGGGGCACAAGCAGGTCTGCGAGCCACGTCATAAAGCCTCTTCTCTCCTTTTTTTCTTCCATAAACCTCCGATTTTCCGCCCACCAGTCCCCATGTGTTGTATAATATATATTATATCAAAATAGGAGGAAAATGAGAAAAACTACAGCTGTTATCATCGGTCTTCTCATCGTCGCAATTGCTATTGTTGCTGGAAACGCATTTATTCAGAAAAAGATTTGGTCCGATGGCGTCGCAAAACTCGATGAATGGTCAGTAATTGAGGGTAACGAGTATAACGGAAATATTAAAGACATTGTTATTGGTAATGAAAGTGCAAAGGTAACAATTATTGAGTATGCTGACTTCCAGTGCTCTGCATGTGCAATTTCTTTCCCATATATCCATGAAGTTGTGAAGGAATTCGGTGATGACGTTTTGTATATCTATAGAAATTACGCCATCCAATATCATAACAACGCAACTGCTGCAGTAACTGCCGCTTACTCTGCAAATAACCAAGGATATTTTGAAAAATTTGCGGAAATAATCTTTGAAAAACAGAATGATTGGTTTTACTCAGAAGGCGAAAAACGTGATAAACAATTCGAGGAATATTTTGTCGCTGCATCTGAAGGTGAGGGTGACATTGAAAAATATCGTGCAGATTTAAAATCCGTAAATATTAAGAATAAGATTGCTGTTGACCGCGAGCTTGCAAATCGCGTAAACCTTTCTGCAACTCCGCTCATTTTCATTAATAAAGAAAAATTCGATATTACTTCAACGAAAGAATCTGATTTTAAAGAAAACCTAAAAACTCGTATTAACGACGCGCTTAAAGCCGCAAACAAATAAAACTAGAAAAAGCTTATGCTTGAAAGTATAAGCTTTTTTTGATACAATGGTACACGTTGTTCGTTTTTCCCAAGCGAATTTATGTCTCAGGTCGATTGGTTCTAATGGAGAATAAATCCGCTGACACGAGGTGGGTCAGGTCGTCAGAACAACAAAACAATAAGGAGTTGAATTTTAACATGCGTAGACTTAAACGTGATTTATCACGCAAGAAGTCGAAACTTCCTCCTGCTCCATGGCAGGAGTTCATCGAATACTAATTCGAGCATGAATCCCCTCTTTAAAAGAGGGGATTTTTGTGTTATAATAAACAGGTTAATTATAGAGAAAAAATTATGAGAGATTTATCACTAGATTTAAAAGGAAAAATTGGCGAAAAAGTATTAGTTAAAGGTTGGGTCAATTCACGTCGTGATCACGGTGGACTTATCTTTATTGATCTTCGTGACGAGAAGGGAATTATCCAGCTTGTTGTTACTCCTGACACAAAAGATGCGTTTGCCCTCGCAGAAACCGTCCGTGATGAATATGTCCTCGCTGCAACTGGTAGCATCCGCGAACGCTCACCTGAGCTTAAAAATCCAAACATTGAAACTGGCGATATTGAACTCGTCGTTGAATCTCTCGAACTTTTAAACCGCTCTGAAACACCTGCGGTTAATACTCATGATGACGGCCCTGAATCTGGTGAAGATCTCCGTCTTAAATATCGCTATCTTGATCTTCGTCGCCCATACATGCAGAAGATGCTTCGCCGTCGTTCTGATTTCTATAGATTTCTCCGCAACTACATGTACGAGAAGGACTTTATTGAAGTTACTACTCCAATTCTTGCAAACAGCTCTCCTGAAGGTGCACGCGACTTCCTCGTTCCAAGCCGCCTTCACCCAGGCACTTTCTATGCTCTTCCACAAGCACCACAACAATTTAAACAGCTTTTGATGGTTGGTGGCGTTCCTCGCTATTTCCAGCTTGCTCCATGTTTCCGTGATGAGGATCCACGCGCAGATCGTCTCTATGGCGATTTCTATCAGCTAGATCTCGAGATGGCTTTTGTCGATGACGGTGAAGAAATCCGCCGCACAATGGAACCTTTGATCAAGAATCTCGTTATTGAATTCGCTAAAAAGAAGCTTGTCCTAAAATCAGAAATCGCTAAAAAATATCTCACCGATGCAGATGATATGATCCCACGCATCCCATACGAAGTCGCTATGGATTATTACGGTGTTGATAAACCAGATCTTCGTTACGGTATGGAAATGGTTGATCTTACTGAAGCTCTTAAAGATACAGAATTTAAGGTCTTCCAATCTCCAGTCGTCAAGGCACTCTGTGTAAAGAATGGTGCTTCACTCACTCGTTCACAAATCGATAACTTTACCGAAAAAGCACGTAAACTTGGCGCTGGTGGTCTCGCATATATTATTTATGAAAATGGCGAAGAAAAGTCTCCAATCGCTAAATTCTTGAAGCCTGAAGAACTTGCAAAAATTAAAGAGTTAACTGGCGCAGAAGATGGTGATGCAGTCTTCTTCGGCGCAGATACTCGTGATAAGGTTAACAAGGTTCTCGGTCAACTTCGTATTGCCTTCGCAGATCACTTCGAACTTAAAGACGACACGGAAGCAGCGCTTTGTTGGATCGTTGACTTCCCATTCTATGAGTGGGACGATGGCGCGAAGAAACTCGACTTCGGGCACAACCCATTCTCTATGCCAAAAGGTGGCCTTGAAGCTCTTGAGGCTGCGAAAACTGATGAAGAAAAACTCGCAATCGTTGCTGATCAATACGATATGGTTATGAACGGTTATGAAATCTGTTCTGGCGCAGTAAGAAACCATAACCCAGAAATCATGTACAAAGTCTTCGGCATCCTCGGTTATGACGAGAAATATGTTGAAGAACGCTTTGGCGGCATGCTTAACGCCTTCAAATTTGGTGCTCCACCACACGCAGGTTGTGCATTCGGTATTGAACGTATCTTCATGGTTCTTGAAGACGCAAAAAGTATTCGTGATATTGTCGCTTTCCCTAAGAACGGTTCTGGGCTTGATCTCATGATGGGTTCACCTTCAGTAGTTGATGATTATCAGCTTGAAGAGAGCCACATCACAGTCATTAAAGACGACGAAGAGTAAAAATACATATAATTAGCACTCATCATTGACGAGTGCTAATTTTTTGTGTATAATAGAGGTATATGAACGACGATTTTAATTCAATAACTAGTAGTTTATCTGAAAATGCTCGTTTTGCGCTCCAAAAAGCTGATACATATGCAAAAATGTACAATCAAGGCGCAGTTCAAACTGAACATCTCCTTCTTGGTATCTTAGCTCAAGATGCATCAACTGGTGCACATCTTCTTGCTGATGAAGGTGTTCATCTTGAGGATGCCGAAAAAACTCTTGGCACGCAACCGGTTGAAGTACGCGAAAAAGAAATGTCGATGATGTCTCTTACTGAGGCCGTCGTTTTAACTCTTCGCATGGCAAATAAAATTGTCCGTGAGCAGGGAATGCGCGTAATTGGCACTGAACACATTCTCTTCGCTCTTATTAACCAACCAAATTCAAAAGCATCTCTCATGCTTGAAAAACTTGAAGTCGATCTTGATAGACTGTCAGGAAGTATTGAAGAACTAATTGAAAGACAGGCCGAAGACTCTAAAGTTGAAGAGAAAAAAGCTGAGTATAAACGTAAAACTCCAGTAAAATGGTTGAAACGCTACGGCCAAGATTTAACTCAAATGGCTCGTGATGGAAAACTCGATACTGTTATTGGCCGTGATCGTGAAATTGAACGCGCAGTCACTGTTCTTTGCCGTCGCACAAAATCAAACCCTGTCTTAATTGGTGAAGCTGGTGTCGGTAAAACCGCAATCGTCGAAGGTATCGCAACTCGTATCGCAAAAGATGAAGTCCCAGGATTCCTTGTTGGTAAAAGAATCTACCAAGTTGACCTAAGCTCAGTCGTCGCAGGAACAAAATTCCGTGGTGAATTTGAGGAGCGCATTAAAGGAATTATTGATGAGGCTATGGAAGACAAGAATCTCATTCTCTTCATTGACGAGATCCATCTTCTCATGGGCGCCGGTTCTGGTGAAGGTTCAATGGATGCTGCAAACATCTTAAAACCAGCTCTCGCTCGTGGCCAAATCCGCCTCATTGGCGCAACGACTATGGATGAGTATCGTAAGTCCATCGAAAAGGATAAAGCACTTTCGCGTCGTTTTCAAATTGTTCAGGTAGATGAACCAAGTCCAGCTGTTACGCTCCGTATTCTAAAGGGCGTAAAACAACATTATGAAAAACATCACGGCGTGATTATTCCAGATAACATTCTCGAATCTGCAATCGTTATGGCCGGTCGTTACATTAATGATCGTTTCATGCCGGACAAAGTTATTGATGTCATTGATGAAGCTTCTGCAATCGCAAAAGTTGCTGCTGATAAAAAAGGTGGCGGAAAATATAAGAAACTCAAAATTGAAATTAAGACACTTGAAGACAAGCAGGAACAGGCAGCAGACGCTGAAGATTTTGAACGTGCAGCAATGTGTAAGACTCGTATTAAGCAACTCGAAAAAGAAGTTGAGAAGCTCGAAAAAGCTGGCGCAAAGAATCTTGAAAATCCAAAACTTAAAGAAGAAGACCTCGCAAATGCGATTAGTCTAAAAACTGGCATTCCAGTTTCAAAAGTTCATGGTTCGGAAAAGGATCTTTTAATGAATCTTGAAGACCGTCTTAATAAAGAGGTTATCGGCCAAGAAGAAGCCGTGAAAGATGTCGCCAAAGCAATTCGTCGTGGTCGTTCAGGTATTTCTGACCCACATCGTCCAATTGGCTCATTTCTCTTCATGGGTCCAACTGGTGTTGGTAAAACCGAACTCGCACGCGTAATTGCTCGCGAAGTCTTCGGTGGTGATAATGCACTTATAAAAATCGATATGTCAGAATTTGGCGAGAAGCATAATGTCTCTCGTCTCGTTGGTGCACCTGCTGGTTATGTTGGTTATGATGATGGTGGTAAACTTACTGAAGCTGTCCGTCGTCATCCATATTCCGTAGTACTTTTCGACGAAATTGAAAAAGCTCATCCAGATGTGTTTAATATGTTGCTACAAATTCTTGAAGACGGTGTCCTCACGGATGGTCAGGGAAATAAAGTAAAGTTTAATAATACAGTCGTAATTCTAACTTCAAATCTCGGTGCTTCCGAAATGTATGACGACCAAGAATTCGGTTTCTCAGTAAAGTCTAAAGCTGATGAGAAAAAACTTGCAGAAGAATACGAAGATAGCAAAAATGCCGCAATGCGTGAGCTAAAAAAGACAATGCGTCCAGAACTAATCAATCGTCTTGACTGTATTGAAGTATTCCATGCGCTTACGCGAAAGCAAGTTGAAAGAATCTTCGATAACTTAATAGAAGATTTGAAAAAACGCCTTGCTGAAAAATCAATTGGCCTTAAACTTGATGAAAAAATAAAAAATTTCCTCATCGAAAAAGGTTACGACCCAAAGAATGGCGCTCGTCCACTCCGTCGTGCGATTGAAGACTATCTGGAGTCACTGCTCTCCGAAGCAATCATTGGCGAAGAGGTTAAAAAAGGTGAAATCATTGAAGCTACACTTTCTAAAGATGATAAAGTAAAAATAACCGTAGAGAAGAAGGAGAAATAATGTCAAAAACATCGAAAATTCGAGCAATTATCTATGGCGTTCTTGTCTCGCTCGTACTTTTCGAGGCCTTTGACTTCTTTGGTGGCTACGATTATATTAAAGCCGCGATATATAAACCAACGACTGAAGTTGAAAATATTATAAATAATATTGATCTTACGGACCGTGGTAATAGAACATTAAGAGCAACTTTTCCTAAATTAGAAACGCGCGACGTTTTTAATGAAAAATGTGATTCACACAGTAACGGAATATATATCCTCGGTTGCTATCAGACTGCTGAGGATTCAATTCATCTTTATAATATTAATGAAGAAGAATTGATTGGTGTGAAGGAATCTACTATGGCGCACGAGTTATTGCATGCTGCGTATAGCCGTCTGCATTTTTGGGAAAAATCGAGCTTGAATGACCTTTTGAAAAAATATTACGATTCCTTGCCGGAGGATGATGAAATCAAAGAGTCTATGAAATTATATGATGAAAAAGATTTCTATGACGAGCTTCATTCAAGGCTTGGCACTGAAATTAAAGAGCTCCCATTAGAACTTGAGAAACATTATGAGTCATTCTTCAACGACCAAGACAAGGTCGTAAGCTACTATGAAAAATATTCTGGAGTATTTAAGAAATACGAAAAGGAGACTAAAGAATTAAGCGAAAAGATAGTCAAACTAAAGTCTGAAATTGATAACGAAAAAAAAGAGTTAGAAATACTTGCAGACTCGCTTAATGCAAGAATTACGGATTACAATAATCGAGTTAATTTAAAAAAATATAGTTCAATCGATGCGATTATAAAAGAAGGGAATAATTTACAAAAAGAAATAAATTCAATCCACGCATCATCGGATTCTCTAAACAAGAAAATTGCTGAACATAATAAGTTGATTGAAGAATATAACAATTCCGTAGTTCGAACAAATGTGATTTATGATTCTATAAATAGCAACAGCGATAATATCAACGAGTTAAAAAATTAGAAAGGAAAATATGAAAGAAACCACAAACGATTATCTCGTACCAAACGTAATTGAAGAAACAAATAAAGGCGAACGCGCCTATGACATTTATTCGCGTCTTCTAAAAGATCGCATTATCTTCCTCGGTGAAGATGTGAACTCACACACAGCAAATCTTGTTGTTGCACAACTTCTTTTCCTCGCACATGAAGACCCAAAGAAAGACATTAAGCTCTACATCAACTCTCCTGGTGGTTCTGTCTATGACGGTCTCGCAATAATTGATACCATGAATTTTATTGAGCCAGACGTCCAAACTATTGGCATTGGCCTTCAAGCATCAATGGGTGCAATGCTATTATCATGTGGCGCAAAAGGAAAACGCTTTGTCCTTCCAAACTCACGCATCATGATTCATCAACCATCATCCGGAACTGAAGGAAAAATCACAGATCAAGAAATTGCACTCAAAGAAGGTATTTTCTTGAAGAAACGTCTTGCAGAAATTTTTGCAAAAAATACGGGCAAAGATATTAGGCAAGTCGAAAAAGATATGGATCGCGATAACTGGATGTCTGCCGAAGAGGCAAAGACTTATGGTATCGTCGACGAAATCGTTAAATAACTATAATATATAGCCTAAAATCCGGCCACATCGCCGGATTTTTTGTTATCTGTTATAATAGAAATATGAAAAAGAATACGAGGTTTGTCTGTCAAAGCTGTGGCGCGTCCTATGCAAAATGGACGGGAAAATGTACGAACTGCGACGAGTGGAACACTCTCGTCGAGCAAATTGTTGAGTCTGAAACTGAAGCGAAGTCCGCAATCAAAAAGGCTGAAAAATCTGGTAAAATTTTAGATTATAAAAATATAAAAGCTATCGAACCAAGCGACGTCAAAGAACGTTTGAAAACTGATTTTGATGATTTGAATACTGTGCTTGGTGGCGGCATTCTTATGGGCTCAGTAAATCTTCTTGCTGGTCAGCCTGGTATCGGAAAGTCTACAATCCTGATGCAGATTTGTGCAACCGTTTCGAAAACGAAGAATGTTCTTTATATATCTGGCGAGGAATCAGCCGGGCAAGTTAAAATGCGCGCGAAGCGTCTTGGCGCGGAGTCAGATAAATTAAATTTCGCAAGTAGCACTTCTGCGAACGATATTGCAAAAACTATTGAAACCGGTGAATTCGACCTCGTTATTATAGATTCAATCCAAACCCTCGCAATGGACGAAATATCGTCTGCGCCAGGAACTGTCTCTCAAGTAACTAACTGTGGCAATCTTATTATTCGTGCCGCAAAGTCTACCGACACCGCCGTGATAATTGTCGGCCATGTCACGAAAGAGGGGACCTTGGCTGGGCCAAAAGTTCTTGAGCATCTAGTTGATGTCGTTATTAACTTCGATGGTGATCGCTATGGTGGTTTTAAAACTATTCGTGCTGTGAAAAACCGTTTTGGCTCAACAAACGAAGTCGCGATTTTCGAGATGAATGAAAAAGGTCTAAAGGAAGTAAAAAATCCTTCGGCCGCGCTTCTTGCTGAACGCCAAAATACAGATGGTTCAATTATTCTTGCAACTCTCGAAGGCACTCGTCCAATTCTTGTTGAAATCCAAGCGCTCGTCACTCCATCAAATTTTGGATATCCAAAGCGCACCGCATCAGGCTTTGATTTAAACCGTCTTCAGCTTTTAATTGCCGTGATTGAACGTCGCACAAAGCTAAAACTCGACGACAAAGATATTTTTATCAACGTGGTCGGTGGCATGAAACTTCAAGATTCCGCTGCAGACCTTGCAGTCTGCATGGCAATTGCTTCTGCCGCCGCAGAACGCAAATTATCTGAGGACTATGTTGTATTTGGTGAAGTAGGTCTTGGCGGCGAAATTCGTTCGGCTTTTCGTGCAGACCAACGTATTACTGAAGCTAAAAAACTTGGTTTTAAACATGCGATTGCACCTGCTACTATAAAAGATAGTTTTGTCATTCCAACCAAAGATCTTCGTGAAACTTTAATAAAATATGTGAATGAAAAATGAAAATTTTAGGAATTGACCCAGGTACTGGAATTTGCGGATTCGGCGTAATAGACCTTAAGAAAACCACAAAGGATCCAACCGGAAAAATGCAGATGATGGATTGCGGAGTAATTACGACTCCTGCCAATACGCCACTACCGGAACGTCTCGAAGATATTTATGATTCACTCCATGAGATAATTGAGCTAAATAAACCCGACCAGGTCTCGATTGAGAAACTTTTCTTCACTAAAAATATCACCACAGGTATTTCAGTTGCAGAAGCTCGCGGCGTTGTAATTTTGGTTTGTAAACAGCATAAACTTCCAATTTTTGAATATACTCCAAATGAAATCAAAAAGACAATTACCGGATATGGCAACGCAAATAAAAAACAGATGCAGGAAATGGTTAAAATGCGTCTTGGGCTTGATAGTGTGCCTAAGCCAGATGATGCGGCCGATGCTCTCGCAGCAGCAATTACGCACTCTCTTTACTCACGCTACGTGTGATATAATTTAAGCATGAAAGCTTTCAGAAAGATTCTTGTTTTTCTAGTTCCGTTACTTGTGGTTGGCTTTGTAGTTAGCATGTTATATAAATGGAACTACATTCAGCACACTCAGCATATTCCAGATGAGTTTAATATCCCAAATATCGGCGTTGGATATGACGCAAACAAAAACCGTATTGACGATTCAAAAGATATCATTGAGGGTGCAAAAAAATATGTTGCACGCAACCCTAGATACGAAGAATTAAAAGAGTATGATACTGGCTGGCCGAGCCAAAACCGCGGACAGGCTGGAGATGTCATCGCTCAAGCACTTCTAAACGCAGGCTACGATCTTAGCAAACTAATCTACCAAGATATCCAGAAGAATCCTGATGTCTATGATAATAACCCGAGAGGCGAAAATATCGCTTTTCGCGTAGTGGATAACCAACGTATATATTTCTCGCGCTACGGCGAACCAAAGGATCTCGATTATCATAATATTAATGATTGGCAAACTGGCGACATAGTTTTCTTTGAAAAAGACCACGCCGCAATTGTATCAGATAAAGTCAACGACAAAGGTATTCGTTTTGTGATTCATCATTTTTGGGAGCACCAATCTGGATATCTCCAAGACGTCCTCGAGACTGATGCGTGGGGGAAGATAGTCGGGCATTTTAGAGTATCTGCGCGTACGCTTTCACCAAAAACTGATTATTCTTCAATTACAACTGAAGTAAAAGAATAAAAAATAGCCCCGTGAAGGGGCTATTTTTAATGGCGATTAATTCTTTCATCTTTCTCTTGTTTCTCAACGTGGACCAAGTGAGTGATTGTCTCTAGTTCATCAATCGGTGTATCTACATATTTAAAGGTATAAGTCGTTTCTTCACCAATTGTTGACATACGGAGAGTTCCAACTTTTAAGATGTGCTCAAGCAAGCCGGATTGCTTGAATGAAACGTCCTCAATAGAGACGAGATCAATAATGTTGGTTGAGCTAGCGAATAACGTACTCTGCGAACGCTGGATGATACGTTTATTAGTTACGAATAGCTTGTTATTTGAATAGACGTGCATTGAAACCAATGTACAGATTAAAACTACACCAAACACGATATCAATAATGACACTAAAAAATCCGCGAGATGCTGCGTTCATTGCGAACATGCCATCTGTTGATGAACGTGAAATCATAATATTAAGTGCAATAAAGAACACTGCAGCTAAAACAACGCCCAGCCATGCCAAAATTGGAATGATGCTAGAGCGCTTAATCTTTAATACGACATACTCATTTTCCTCAAGAGAGATATCTGGGAAATCTTTCTTAGAGCGCGCATGGCGTAACTTTGCTAAATCACTTTTCATTTTGTGATTCTCCCTAACTTTTCTAAATTATACCACAGAAACGCGTAATTTGCAAATTTCATAGAATATTTTCTAGCTAGATTTTCTAAGATGATTCTTTGCTTTTTCGGTCACAATTCGTCCGCGTGGCGTCTTTTCTATAAAACCAAGCTGAATCAAATATGGCTCATAATAATCTTCGATTGTTGAGACTTCGTCGCCAGTAAGTGCCGCGATAGTCGAGACGCCAACCGGTTTATCACCGTAATTATCGAGCATAAGCTCAAGCATATTCCTATCAGCGGGATCTAGCCCGAGCGAATCAATCTCCATGAGCTCCAGGGCGTTTGTTGCGATTGTTGTGTCAATAATTCCATCGCCATTTACGTCAGCATAATCACGTACGCGCTTTGTAATACGGTTCGCAATACGTGGCGTAAGCCTCGAGCGGGTTGCGAGCATCTCAGCCGCATCATCTTTTATAGGCGTATCGAGAAGCGAAGCGGTACGTTTAATAATCTGCTCAATTTCTGGCACTTTATAATATTCAAGACGATGCGTGATTCCGAAGCGATCGCGAAGTGGGCCAGCCAAAGAGCCAGTACGAGTCGTTGCACCAATCACAGTAAAATGCGGGAGATCAAGTCGAATTGAATTTGCTGCCGGACCTTTTCCGACCACGATATCAAGTTTAAAGTCCTCCATTGCAGAATAAAGGATTTCTTCAACAGCACGACGAAGGCGATGGATTTCGTCAATAAACAAGACATCGCCATCCTGCAAATTTGTCAGAATTGAAGCGAGATCACCAGCGCGTTCAATCGCTGGCCCGGTTGTGACCTTAAGATTTGCGCCGAGCTCATGTGCGATGACATTTGCCATTGTTGTCTTACCAAGACCTGGAGGCCCGTACAGAAGTACGTGGTCGAGAGTCGTCCCGTCATCACGTTTTTTGACAGCATTAATCGCGAGTTTAAGATTCTTCTTTAGGCGCTCCTGCCCGATATATTCAGAAAAATTAGTCGGGCGAAGACTCTGTTCTAGTTTTTGTTCTTCAGAATCATCTTCATGTGCAGTATTGTCGATAACTCTGTCAAAACCCCTCTCAATTCCCACGGTAACCTCCGAAATTCTGATATAATCTATAATAAGTATATCACAAAGAAAGGCCATTATGGATTTTAAGAGTAGTAGAACCTATGAGAATTTAAAAACCGCATTCGCTGGAGAAAGCCAGGCACGCGTAAAATATCAATTCTATGCATCTCGTGCGAAAAAAGACGGCTATGAGCAGATCGCTGAAATTTTTAATGAAACTTCAGACAATGAAAAAGAACATGCGAAAATTTGGTATAAACTCTTAAACGACGGTGTTGGTGATACAAAAGAGAACCTAAAGCTTGCAATTGAAGGTGAAGATTATGAATATACAGAAATGTATAAGGAATTTGCACGCATCGCTCGCGAAGAAGGTTTTGAAGAGATCGCAACTAAATTTGATCAAGTTGGCGCAATCGAAAAAGAGCACGAAGATCGTTATAAAGCCCTCTTAAAAAATATCGACGACAATGTCGTCTTTAAGGGTGATGCTATAACGGTTTGGAAATGTCGTAACTGTGGCTACATTACAGTTGGCGAAACCGCTCCAGAAACCTGTCCGGTTTGTGACCACCCGCAAAGCTTCTTTGAAAAAAGAATTATCAACTGGTAAAAAAATTAGCCCTTCGGGGCTATTTTTGGTAGCATCGACTGGGATCGAACCAGTGACCTTAGGCTTATGAGTCCTACGCTCTAACCAACTGAGCTACGATGCCAAACGAGGAGAAAAACATAAGCTTGCTTATAATTTCTCGACGAGTGCAGGTATCGAAAGCTGAAAGCTTACGATGCCTAAAAAATGGCGGAAGGGACAGGATTCGAACCTGCGAAGCGTTAACTTGCTGGTTTTCAAGACCAGTGCCATCAACCACTCGGCCACCCTTCCATGCGCTATTATAACAAATTTTTCACCTGTTGTAAAGCGTGTTGGTGTGCTATAATTATCTTATGAAAAGAAGAGGTTTTACTATTATTGAACTAGCCGTCGTAATCGTTTTCGCAACGCTCCTCGTCGTCTTGTTCTTCATCCAAAAAATCAACACTGATGCAATGCACCGCGACGAACAAAGAAAGGAAGCCATTAATGCAATGTACTATGCCCTTGAGGAAAGTTTCTATACTGATAACGGCTACTACCCAGAAGAAATTTCTGAAGAGAACCTAACTGTTATGGACCCACAACTCTTTACCGATCCATATGGTATTAATCTCGGGAAAGATGGCAGCACACTCGTCTACGAACCTGCAAACTGTGAAAACGCAAAATGCAAAGAATACACTCTTCGCGCTATTCTTGAAAAAGAAGACGAATATGTTAAGAAAAATCGTGAGAATAGATAATGATTGCGCATATCAAAGGTGAAATCGCAGAGAAATTCGATAATTCTGCGATTGTTGATGTAAACGGTGTTGGATACGAAATCGCTCTGACCGCTCTCGATTTCGATTCCATTACCGTTGGTGAGACCGAAAAATTCTATACCCATCATTCTGTCCGCGAAAATGGGGAAGATCTCTATGGTTTCTCGAGTCTCGCTGCAAAAAAGCTTTTTGAATTACTCATCTCTGTTAATGGGATTGGCCCAAAAGCTGGTATGGCAATTCTCAGCTTAGCGTCTCCAGAGGATGTCCGAAACGCTATTGCAAACGCTGATGTTACATTCGTTTCGAAAGCATCCGGAGTTGGTAAAAAATCAGCAGAACGTGTTATTGTCGATCTTCGCGACAAGGTTGGGCTTCCATCTCATGTTGGTACTACTGAAATCTTCAAACCAGAAAATGGCACTAAGCCAGAAAAAGATGAGGCGCTCGATGCCCTTATTGCGCTTGGTTTTCCTTTAAAGGAAGCAACCGAAGCACTTGAAAAAGTAGATAAGAACCTCAGTGTAGAAGAGAGAATCAAGGCTGCTCTAAAGAGGTAAGGGAGCGCCGTGTTCTTGACTTTTACAGTATAATGTGCTATAATAGAATTATAGATTATTGCTACTCGTAAAAGAGTAGCTTTTATGTTATAATATAATAAATAAGATTTAAAAATTAAGGAATTTATGTCAGGACACAGTAAATGGGAAACCACCAAGCGTCAAAAAGCAGTCGTTGATGCAAAACGTGGTGCTCTCTTCACAAAAATCGGAAATCAAATCGCTATTGCAGCTCGTGCCGGCCAAGATCCAGCAATGAACCCATCTCTCGCAATGGTTCTTGAAAAAGCGCGTCACGCAAACATGCCAAAAGCAAATATCGAACGCGCAATCGCTCGCGCTGCTGATAAAAACGCTGCAGCTATGATTGAAGAAACCTACGAAGCTTATGGCCCTGCAGGCGTCGGCATTATTATTGAAGTTGCAACTGATAATAAGAACCGCACAATGCCTGAGGTTCGTCATACTCTCGATAAAAACGGTGGCCGTATGGCTGACCCTGGTTCTGTCATGTTCCAATTCTCACATAAAGGCGTAATCTTCATTTCTGATAAAGGTGAAGAAGCTCTCATGACTGCTCTTGAGGCTGGTGCTGAAGATGCATCTGAAGAAGAAGATGGTATCGAAATCATCACTGCTCAGACTGATCTTATGAAAGTTCGCCAAGCTCTTATCGATGCTGGCATGACTGTAACCTCAGCTGAACTTAAGTATGTTCCAAACACAACTGTTCCTGTCGAAGGCGAAGATGAAGAAAAAGTTGAAAAACTTCTCGACGCAGTTGATGATCTAGACGATGTCGTCAACGTCTTCACAAACGCTGCTTAATAATATATATAATAAAAAGAGCCCGCGAGGGCTCTTTTTCTTGACTCCGAATTTCGCTTATGTTAAAATATGTTTAACTAACAAGGTCAAATAAAAATGAAAAATCTCCACATTAATAAGACCACTATGCTAGGGATTTTTGCATCCTCGCTTTTGGTCACGGCTAGTGCCGTCTATCTCTATTCACCAACCTTCGGTTCTCACGCCGATACTTCAAACTCAGCAGAGGTTAGTCTCACTGTTGGTGAAGCAATGTCGCTCAGTCTCGACAAAAACAATCTTGCCCTCACTGCAGATATTAACTCATTCACTTCAGGCGATATTACTGCAACTGCTATCACAAACGCTCAGTATGGTTACACTTTAACCATCGAAGATGTTGATGGTTCTTCAAACCTAACCCACACGAACTCTTCGATAGACAGTGTTCTTACTTCTAGCTTCGCAGGCGCAAAAACCTCAGCTGAGATGGACTCAAATACTTGGGGCTTCTCACTCAACGCAACCGATTTCTATAAGGTCCCAGTAAACGGTAGCCCAGTAGCTATTAAGCGTACTAACTCACCAATGACCACTGATTCTGAAGACACCGTTGTAACCTTCGGCGCAAAAGTCGGCAACATCACCTCCGGCACCTACACCGACTCAGTTCTCTTCACTATTTATACTAACGGTGTAGATGGAAATCCTAGTGACGGCACTGAAGTTAGTGAACCAGGCGCAGCCGATCCAAACACTGTAGCAGCAAGAGTCAGAAAAATGCTAACAACAAATCCAACAGAAGTCGTCGCTGATGATCCAGACGAAAACCCAAGATTTATTGGCTCAGATCCAAATAACTATGTAACCTATAACGACGAACTCTGGCGTATCGTCGGCATCTTTGATGGCAGAGCAAAGCTAGTTAGATACGAAATCCTCGGTGACTATTCATGGGATTCGTCGGATGGCGTTAATGAAAACCTCGGTGTAAACGAGTGGAGCCAATCAAAGCTCATGCAGGAGTTGAATGGTGATTATCTCGACACCACTTTAACTGAAAACACTTTATGGTATAGTGGCTCAAGTCTCGCAAAGAGCGCAACTTATGACCATACAAAAGGTCTAAGCACTGCTGCGCAGAGTCTTATTGATGATGCAACTTGGTATCTCGGCGCATCAAATAACAAGAATGGCTATGATATCTCATGGAATGATGAATCTTTGATTGCACCATATGTCTATACACATGAGCGTGGCGATCTCTTGGGTAAAACTTGTAATTCTAATTACGGTAACCAGGCATGTAATGATACCGTCGAAAGAACCGAGACCTGGACCGGTAAAGTTGGCTTGATTTATCCTAGTGACTATCTCTATTCAACTGCCGGTGGTACGACCGAAGACAGAGCAACTTGTCTAAACACCGCATACTGGCAAGGACACTCAGAATGTTATGAAAACACATGGCTTTATGCATCCGTTGGATATGAAGGTCACTCAACTGTCGGCCCAACCTTATGGACAATCTCACCACGCGCACAATATAAATATGGAACTTACGTCTGGTCTATTAGTGGCGGTTATGTCTACGGTAACTATGATGCTGCATTCCAACAAAAAGTTCTTCCAGTTGTATATCTAAAATCTGGAGTAAAGATCGCTAGCGGTACTGGTACCGCAGTTAACCCATACGGCCTTAGTCTTTAAGACTTTCGCGGATTAAATCGTAAGAAAAACCTTGTCTAGCTAAATATTGCGTGAGCTTGGCGTCGTCGTATCCACGGCGACGCTTTTTCTCGATCATCTTCATAATTTCGACCTTGTCATCGCGTAATTTCTCACCGAACTCACCTTCAGATAAGACATCCTGAATAATCGCATCGGATACGCCTTTGTTTTTAAGTTCCATCTTAAGTTTCCTCTCGGATGCGCCTTTGATTTGATTCCTGTTCGAAACAAAATATCTTGCGAAATTCTCATCGTCAATAATTTTAAGGTCGATAAGCTTCGCAATTACAGCATCGATATCCTCATCGGAAAACGCAGCCCCAGGTTTTGTTGGGAGCCCAGTTTTTGCGCGGCCTACATATTCGAAACGGTTGTCCTCCGTGAAATCTTTCTCGGACAACTTCTTATTTTTCTCGCGTACGTTCGAACGGATCTCGCGAACCTTCTCGCGATATTCTTCGTCATTTTCTAGTCGTTCCAAAAACGAATCATAACGTTTCTGCTCGATCTCGCGCTTCATTTTTTTACGCTTCAAATAATCGCGAATTTCTCGTTCGGAATGTGGACGTGACAGGGCATATTCTAATGATCTTTGAAAAAGTTTGCCGAAGTCTGAAGCCTTCTGGATTTTAGAAATCTCAGCTTCAGAAAGGATAGAGCCACGTTTTAACTTAAAATCAGCAACTTGCTCGATGGTTAACGAAAAAGCAAACTTCCCATCAAGAAAAACATTGACTCGGTTCTCGTCGCGAACACCGACCCGAAGGTCGGTGATTTTCTTCGCTTCCAAGATTATTCCTCCGAATTTGCAGCTTTTTCGCGAACCTTAGCTTCAATCTCAGCCATGAGTTCTGGTTTTTCGGCAAACAACTTCTTTACAGCTTCACGGCCCTGGCCGATAGTTTCGCCATTGTATTTAAGGAATGCGCCGGCCTTGTCGATGACGCCATATTGAACAGCGAGATCAAGAATATCGCCAGTCTTTGAGATACCTTCGTTATACATAATGTCGAACTCTGCAGTTCTGAATGGTGCTGCGATCTTATTCTTAACAACCTTAATCTTCGTTCTGTTGCCGGAGATATTCTCACCGTCTTTAATCTGGCCGATGCGACGAATATCAATACGAACTGAAGCGTAGAATTTAAGCGCATTACCACCAGTAGTAGTTTCAGGATTACCAAACATCACGCCAATCTTCATACGAATCTGGTTAATGAAGATAACTGTTGCTTTAGACTTAGCAATAATACCAGTAAGTTTACGCATAGCCTGGCTCATCAAACGTGCTTGAAGACCCATCTGTGCATCACCCATATCGCCATCGATTTCAGCTTGAGGGACTAGAGCAGCAACAGAGTCGACAACGATGAGGTCGACTGCGCCTGAACGAACGAGCGTTTCACAAATCTCAAGTGCAGATTCGCCATTATCTGGCTGAGAGATAAGGAGATTGTCAGTATCTACGCCGATACGTTTTGCGTATGCTGGATCAAGTGCGTGCTCGGCATCGATGAATGCAGCCTGTCCACCAGTCTTTTGTATTTCAGAAATTGCATGAAGCGCGAGGGTAGTCTTACCAGATGATTCAGGACCATAAATCTCAATAATACGGCCTTTAGGATAGCCGCCGCCAAGCGCTAAATCTAAGCTGAGCGAACCAGAATGAATAAGCTCAACATCAATTTTCTTAGTTTCGCCGAGTTTCATAATTGAACCTTCGCCGAATTGTTTTGTAATCTGTGCAACAGCGAGTTTTAGAGCCTCAGATTTTCCATCAGATTTTTCTGTCTCTTTTGACTTATCAGAAACGGACTTTGCCATTTTTACCTCCTAATACATTACTTATATTATAGCATTCTTCACCCCAAAAATGAAGAGTCGGATATCTGATTCAGTTACGGTTCGTTTGAGTCGAACGTTGGCTTTTGAACTTAGACAGAAACCTTACTTTAAAATTATCAAATTTTTTCTGTCTAAACAAGCATAAGCACTAAGGTTAAATCGCCAAGATTACCCCTTTATGGTATAATAGATACAATGATAAGAATCTATACAACTGATACATGTATTTATTGCCATGCTCTTATGGAGTGGCTTGATAGTCAAGGAATAAAATATGAGGAACACTCTGCTGCTGAAGATGAAACAATCAGGAGCGTCCCAGTTACCCGTATCGACCAAAAAGATGGTTCTGTCGTCGAAGTAATCGGCTTTGATCGACCAGCAATAAAAGAAGCACTAAAAACAATTTCGGAGTAAAAATGAAAAAGCCAGCACTTATTTTTATTCATGGTCTTAGAGGGAATCATCTCGGTCTTAAACCGACGATGGAATATTTTCAGGCAAAAGGCTATGACTGTTATGCGCCAGATATCCCGCCTGCATTCAACACTCAAAAAGAAAAGCTTCCAAAACTGTCTGCTCACACCGCTGACGGTTATGCAAAATGGGTTGCTGACTATATTCTCGAAAAGAAGCTTGACCACCCAATTTTGATTGGTCACTCCATGGGCTCAATCATTTCAGCTGCTACTGCTGAAAAATATCCAGAACTAATTAATGAAAAAATCTTCTTCCTTTCACCAATCTGTGTCACCCCTCCGAAGTTCATCTGTAATCTTGCTCCTTTGACTGCAGTCCTCCCAACGAAGTTCATTTCCTATGTCACCACAAAATATCTTCTCGTACCAAAGGATAAACAGACCTTTAATGAAGTCCTAAAAATCACAAAGAAATGTGCAGAAAAATTTACTAGCAAGATGGATTCTGGCCGCTCCGCAAAATTTAGCATTAGCTATGCAATCTCAGATTTCAATTTTGATAAAAAAGCTGTCTTTATCGCCGGCGAAAGTGATAAATTAAATTCGCAAAAACAGGTAAAGGAAGTCGCTAAAAAGTTTGGAGTAAAACCGGTTTTCCTAAAAAAATCTGGGCACCTAATTAATTATGAATGCCCAGTGATTCTTGCCGAAGAAATTGAGAAAAATCTCTAGAGCCACTTAACAAGGCGTTCGTATTCCTCAGAATCTTTTTTGTACGAATCCAAAATATCTTGGGTGTAGGTTTTTCCATTTGTGATATTAAGAGTCTCGACATCCGGACAAGATGCAAGCAGCCTGATGATCGCTTCATCAGTCTCAATATTTGTCATCGAATTTTTTGGATCGGTTGAATGTGAATGGACTCTGAGCTCGCTGTAGACGAATCTTTTTATTCCAGCCTGGAGACAATGTTTAAGACAATTATCACAAGTTGCGATTTGGTTATAGATTGTACATCCGGTTAGATCACGCCTTGCATAAAGAAGTGCATTCATTTCAGAATGAATGACAAAATGGTATTTCATTGGACGTTCAGAGAGGGTTAGTTTTGATTCATCTGCGCCCTGTATAAGGCCATTATACCCAAGCGCGACTACGCGTTTATTCTGGTCAACAATTACGCAGCCTAATTTCGATGAAGGATCCTTTGACTTTAGGGCAACTGCTTCTGCAATCCCCATGAAGTATTCATCCCAGGAAAGTTTTTTATCTGCCATTTTTACCTCTCTTAATTTTCTTTATTTTATCACGACCATTGAAAAATAAAAAACGCTTATGCTTGATGTTAGAAAAACTTTTGCTACGATTATATTAATTCGCTTCTACAAACAAACATAAATGAGAGGAAACTATGAAACTTCTAAGATTTTTATTGCCAATTATTTTTGCTTGCACATTGTTATCTTTTATGAACGTTGATTTAGCAGCTGGCGAAGAATGTTCCGCCTATGAATTTATCTTCGCTCGCGGTTCTGGTCAGGAATTAAATGATGTCGACTATAAAGATTTCAAGAAAAATATTCAATCACAGATAGAAGATGACATATCCTTCTATGAACTTGGTACGGCTAAGAATGGCTATCCGGCCAAATCGGTTGACTTCAAAACTGCACTCCAAGCTTATATCTCAGCTGGGAAATCATATGAATATGGTGCATCGGTTGAGCGAGGAGTCACAGAACTTATAGCCAGGGTTCGAAACGAATCGAGGCGTTGTAAAGATAAGAAATTTGTCCTGACTGGTTATTCTCAGGGGGCTCAGGTTGTTGATGAATCAATCAAATATCTAAACTCGGACAGAATTGTTTATGTTGCAAATTTTGGTGACCCAAAATTATATCTCCCGGAAGGGAAAAGCAAGACAGCCTGCAAGAATATCGGACTTTCGTCATACCGCGTATATGTCCCAGATTGTAATGTTGAAGAAGGGGTGTTGTCCGCCATAAAACCTTACACCCCATCAGGATATGACGGGAAGTTGGGTGTTTGGTGCAATAATAATGATTTTATGTGTGGTTCATCACTTAATATCTTTTCTCCGATGAAGGGCCACACCACCTATATTAAAAATGAAAATACTTATAAAAAACTCGCCACGATAATTAAAGAAAAAATAGACGGCACAAAATCTAGTATTACCGATGCCGAGTATAAGGAGGCGAACAATCGAGACATCCTCATCATCTTCGAATATGGCGATCTGGTTAAGAGAATTACGAATTTTCATGACAAAATGATTAGTGATGGACTAAGAGATGAGTTGATTGAACTAACAAAGCAAGGCCATCGTGTCTCAATTTATAGTAGCTATATCTCGGCCGAAGGGAAAGACGAAATTAAGGAGGTGGTCCCGTTTACGTCCAGTGATATTGGCGAGAAGATAAATAAAGTGAACATCTACGATGCATTTTACCAGCCAATTTCACTTGGCGGGCAATACTATAATATCTATTCAGCTATTCGGATAGCAGCGACTTCTGCTGATTGGCAAAACGGTAATAAACGTGAAATTTATGCTTTTCTAGATAAAAATAATAATACCTCAACTAGTAATGACGGGACAACAAGGGAAGAAGCGCTTAAAATTGCGAAGGAGAATAATATAAAAGTTTCGTTTCTGTATGATGATGAATGTAACGGCTCAAACTGTAAAATAAAAGAAGAGTCAAACACTATATCACTGAAACAAAAAGCGAAGTCCATTGCAAAAACATACAGGATTAATTTATCATCAGCGCACACACTGGTTGTTGTAAACGGAAATGTTTATGGACTCTCATCTCTTCCAGAAATAATAATTACTGATCTTGATCCAAGCCGTGAGAATGAGATTATATTTATCGGTTTTGATAAGAATGGCAAAATAAAGGAAAGAGAAGTATTTATCTACGAAAAAAGGACAGTTAGAATACCAGATACGGGATTCACGCCTTAGAAGATAAATGCCAGTGATTTCCGTACTCGCATTTGTAAACAGAAAGCTCTGGAGCACCATGATCATACTGCGCAACTTTTGCTGCTACTTCGGCCTCTTCTCGCGTATCATAACAGATCTTCTGCGTCTCTCCGACCCAGCATTTCTTCGGCTCATACGCCCCGACATTCTGTAGTTTTTTCTTCATATCTAAATATTATATAATAAATATATAGAATCTAATATAAAAAGGGGTGAAAATGAGGATAAGGGGTAGTAATTCTGTATACTCCGATACAGAACGTCGTATTTTGATCGCATCTGCTAATTTACTTAAAGAAAAGCATTCCATCAATATAAAAATTAGAGAGGTCTCAAAGGCAGCCGGTATCGCGTGCTCATCCTTCTATCTCCACTATCGTTCAATTAATGACCTTATTGATGTCCAATCAAAGCGCGTACTTGATGACGTGAGAGAATTAGTCGATAAGCTGCTGACGGAAAAATCTTCTACCGAGAAAAAACTTCTTAAACTCCTGATTTTCCTCTATAAACGTCGTGAATTACTAACCCTTATTGATACAACAGGAAATATCAATCTGCTTGCAAAGATCATGAAAGAGATAAGGCCAATCTCTGAAAAGGGCTGGTTGAAATATTCCAATTCAATAACGGTTGGATTGAAGAATATGCTAGTTGCAGAGTATATCGCTGAACTTAGACTTTGGAGCAAAGAGAACTATTCCGTTAATTACCTTGAGGTGCATGCTCACCGCCTCGCGTACTTCACTATCAATACGCCAAGATTCTTCGCCGCGGTATATAAGGATTAGCGTTTACCTAGTAATCCTAGACACTAAATATGGGGGTTGATATTTGTTCTTTTTATTGTATGCTACCTCTGTAAAAAAGGGTAAAAAATCATTGTAAATAATACAACATATTATAAGCAAAATCATATTGACACCCCACATATAGTGCTTTACAATAGACTCAGACACTAAATATAGCGTCAGCAAGTACCAGAAATATTAAGTAAAAAGAAAAATAGTAAACTAAAGAGTTTTGAACACAAACTAGGAGGTATAATTTTTATGTTCAAAAAAATCCAGAAGCGTGACGGGAAAATCGTAAACTTCAATCCGGAGAAAATTACTGATGCAATCGCGGCTGCAGGTGCTGCAACAGAGGAATTTAAGTATGATCGCGCAAAGCAACTTGCAGAAAAAGTAGTAAAACGCGCAGAAGAAACAATCACACTTAGAACTCCAAAAGTTGAGCAAATCCAAGATATCGTTGAACAAATCTTGATGGAATCAAGTTTCAAACGTACTGCGAAGGCATATATTACTTATCGCCAAGAACGCAACCGCACTCGTGAAGCAAAATCAAACCTTATGGACGGTTATCGCAAAATTGCTCTCGCTGATGCATCTGAAGATTCAGACATTAAGCGTAGCAATGCAAACGTCGACGGCAACTCTGCAATGGGTAAGATGCTCCAATTCGGCGCAGAAGGTTCAAAGGAATTTGCAAAAACCGTTCTTATGGACCCACGCTTCTCAGCTGCTCACGATAATGGTGACATCCACATCCACGACCTCGATTTCTACGCGACCGGTACCCTCACTTGCTGCCAAACCGATCCATTAAAACTCTTTGCTAACGGTGGTTTTAACACTGGTCACGGCCACCTCCGCACCCCAAATTCAATTGGTTCATACGCTGCTCTTGCTGCAATTATCCTCCAAGCAAACCAGAACGAGCAACACGGTGGTCAGTCAATTCCTAACTTTGATTACGCAATGGCTCCAGGTGTTGATAAGACCTTCAGAAAATCTTTGAAGCGCAACCTCGAAAAATACAACGAGTTCACTGGTAAGAATCTTAAGATTGAAATCCCAGAAGATATTCAATACGGTGACGACAAGAAGCTCGAGAAGCTTAAAGTTCCTGAACCAGTCATCAAGACTTCGTCAGAAGATACCGAAAAGCAAACTTTCCAAGCTATGGAAGGCTTCATCCATAACCTCAATACCATGCACTCACGTGCAGGTGCACAGGTCCCATTCACTTCAATTAACTTCGGTACCGACACAACTCCATCTGGTCGTCTCGTCTCAAAATACTTACTCGAAGCAACCATGAATGGTCTTGGTAAGGGCGAAACTCCAATCTTCCCAATCTCAATCTTCAAAGTTAAGGAAGGCGTAAATTACAACCCAGGCGATCCAAACTATGACCTCTTTAAGCGCTCGATGGAAGTTTCTGCAAAACGTCTTTTCCCAAACTTCTGTTTCATCGATGCTCCATTCAACCTTCAATATTACAAGAAGGGTGACTACCGCACAGAAATTGCAACTATGGGTTGCCGCACTCGTACCTTTGGCTCAGTCTTCCCAGAATCTGATGGTATCGTAACTGGCCGTGGTAACTGTTCATTCACAACTATCAACCTCGTTCGTATCGGCATTAAACATGGTATCTGCCTCAAAGAGCGTAAAGAAGCAGATTGGTCTGGCTTCTATAAAGAGCTCGACGAAAAGATGGAACTTGTCCGTGATCAGCTTCTCGAACGCTTCGAATTCCAGGCTAACCAACACGTCCGCAACTTCCCATTCCTCATGGGTCAAGGTAACTGGTTTGGTTCTGAAAAACTTGGCTGGAATGATACTCTCCGCGACGTCATCAAACACGGCTCACTTTCAATTGGCTTCATCGGCCTCGCAGAAACTCTCGTTGCTATGACTGGCAAACATCATGGTGAAGACGAAGATTCACGTGATCTCGGTCTCGATATCATCACCCATATGCGTGAAAAATGTGATGAGTTCGCAAAGAAATATCACTTAAACTTCACTCTCCTTGCAACTCCAGCAGAAGGTCTTTCTGGCCGCTTCACAAAAATGGATCGTAAGGAATATGGCAAGATTAAAGGTGTTACAGACCGCGAATTTTACACCAACTCATTCCACGTACCTGTATACTATCCAATCTCAGCATTTGAGAAAATCGATATCGAAGCTCCATATCATAACCTTTGTAACGCTGGCCACATTAGCTACATTGAGCTTGATGGTGACCCAAGCGATAACATTGAAGCATTTGAAGCTGTTATTCGTCACATGCACGACATGGGAATCGGCTACGGTTCAGTAAACCACCCAGTCGATCGCGATCCAGTCTGTGGCTTTGCAGGTATCATTAAAGGAAACCGCTGTCCATCATGTGGCCGTATTGAAGACGATGTCCTCTTCGAACGCCTCCGCCGCATTACTGGCTACCTCGTTGGTTCACTTGAACGTTGGAATGATGGAAAGAAAGCTGAGGAAGCAGCACGCGTAAAACACAGCGTTAACCTATCTGATAAAAACGGTGTTTACAGCAAAGCTCAAAAAGCCGCTCGCGAAAAGGCAAAGAAAACTGCAAAGAAAGCGCTCGGTGCAGAATAAAATAAATGCTTAAGGTTTACCCCGTAATCAAAACGGGGTAAACTTATCTAAAGGAACAAAATGAAAGAATGGAAATCACCAGTCCCTGGCTCAGACAAGACCCACATTAGATTGTCAGGTCCTATTGAACATGACTCGATTGTCAACGGCTATGGCCTTCGCGCTGTCGTATGGACTCAGGGTTGTTTCATTAAATGTAAAGGTTGTCAAAACCCAGAAACTTGGGATGCTGAAGCCGGTGTTCTCGTAGATGTCGAAGATGTAAAAGAAGAGCTTAAAAAACTTAAAGGTCAAGCTGGCTTAACCTTCTGTGGTGGTGAACCATCAATCCAAGCTGAAGCATGTATTGAAATCGCGAAGTTTGTAAAAAAAGAGCTCGGCTGGAATGTTTGGAGCTTCTCTGGTTATACTTACGAAATGTTGAAGAAAAAAGGTGGAAAAATGTGGGAGTTTGTGAAAGAACTTGACGCTCTCATCGACGGTCCATTCATCCTTGCTGAACGCGATTTAACTTTGAAATTTAGAGGTAGTAGAAACCAGCGTCTTCTTCATTTAAAGAATGGTGAAATCACAAAAATCGAGTAAAATTAAATCTTAAAATAGTTTTTATGAATCGTAATCAACCTGTCTTCTGGCAGGTTGAATTTTTTCTCCGGCGCATACGTGCGGATTGCATTCAAAAAATCATTTAACTGTGGGCCGGTGAGTTTAATGTTATCTTTCTCGAGCGCAAAACGTAAGAATTCGATAGCTACCGTATTATCCAACTCGCTAAACCATTCGCGCCTGAACACGCCATCTTCCGGCATCAAACTTTCTAAAATCTCTTCGATTTCTTTTCTAATCTCAAGTTGAGAATTGTAAATCTTTTTGATTTTTTGGTTCAACTCAAAATGGTCTTCTGGCGGCATCGTTTTAATGACTTCGCGAATGCGATTTCTCATGTATTTATCAGAAGAGTTCGTTGGGTCTTCGCGATATGTGACTTTGTTTCTTGCTGCGTAAGTCAAGATGTCAGCCTTCGATTCTGGGAGTAAAACATCTCCAGAAAGAAACGGGCGAAATGTCCCAAGCATATTAAATGGAGTTAGTCCACGCCAACCAGTCCCGCGTGAAAGATTGATAAAAACACTTTCGACGAGGTCGTCTAAATGATGCGCGGTATAGATTTGAACTTCTTCACCTGGCACGCGTTTAATGATTGAATCGCGAACTGAAAATAGAAAATTATAACGAGCTTCGCGCGCAGTTTCTTCGGATACGTTTGGGCCGAGTTCTGCGTGCCCGACTGTAATATCAACGCCATTTTTTTTACATTGGCGACGCACAAATTCTTCATCGTCATCTGCCGACTTTCTTGTGCCGTGATTAAAATGCGCAACCAAAATATTTGGATCGTTTTTAAAAATATCGAGCAGAACCATTGAGTCCACTCCTCCAGAAACTGCGAGAATTCGTTTCATTCTTCCATTATATAATTTATCCGTTTATATCTCCACCATAAGTGTTATAATAATAGTAATTATGCTTTTGAACTCGTCTAAACTTGTTGGTTGTCCAGTCCTAAGCCTTCATCTTGGTGGTCCAATTGGCCGTGTTACGGGTGAGCTTGTTGATCCAAACGACCTCACAATTATTGCGCTAAATGTTGACGGACCACAAACCGGCGATGGCGATCATGGTGATATTTTAGACGTTAGAAATATCCGTGAATTCTCAAACATCGGCATGATTGTTGATTCAATTGATGAACTCGTATCAAAAGGTGACGTCGTTCGTTTTGATAAAATTATTGATCTAAATTTCAGTATTATAGGGCTTAATGTAAAAACAAAAAAAGGTGTCAAACTCGGTAAAGTCGTTGATTATACCTTTGATCCTGAAACAATGCAAATCATGCAACTTATTGTGAAGCGGCCATTTATAAAAGCGTTTCTTGATCCAGAACTTATAATCGGCCGTTCGCAAATCAAAGAAGTTAACGATTATGAAATTATTGTGAGAGAGGAAGAAGAAAAGATAAAAAAAGAATCTGGCAAAAAAGATTTTGTTCCAAATTTCATAAATCCGTTTCGCGAAGGAAAATTCGCGACGAACGAAGCAACTGTCGAAGAAGATAAATAAATCCTGGTATTTCTAAGGTTGCTAAGAAGCACATATTATTATATAATAACAGATAATGAATACCGATAATATCCGAAATTTTTGCATCATTGCGCACATTGACCACGGCAAGTCTACCCTTGCCGATCGTATGATGGAAATTACTGGTACCGTCGAGAAACGCGAGATGAAGTCGCAGCTTCTTGATTCCATGGAACTTGAGCGTGAAAAGGGAATTACAATTAAGCTTGCTCCAGTCCAAATGAATTACAAAGGCTACGAACTTAACCTTATCGATACCCCAGGTCACGTCGACTTTTCGTACGAAGTTTCACGTAGTCTTCAGGCTGTCGAATCTGCAATCCTTGTCGTTGATGCAACTCAGGGTATCCAGGCTCAGACTCTTGCAAATGTTTACCTCGCAATCGAGCAAGATCTCACCATTATTCCGGTTATCAATAAGGTTGATCTTCCTGCAGCAAATGTCGAAAAAGTTACAAATGAAATTGTAAATCTTCTTGGCTGTAAACCTGAAGATATTATTCCAGTTTCTGCAAAAACTGGTTTTAATGTCGAAAGAGTTCTAAACACAATTATCGAGCGCGGCCCAGCACCGAGAAAAACCGAAAGCAATGAAACTCGAGCCCTTATTTTCGACTCATATTTTGACGATTATCGCGGTGTCGTTCTCTATGTTCGCGTCGTAAATGGTCGCATCGATAAAAACGCAAACATCCATATGATGGAAAATCATACAAATGGTATTGCGCTTGAAGTTGGTGTTTTGAAACCAAAAATGCAACCAAAAGATGCTCTTTCTGAAGGTGAAGTTGGCTACATTGTTACGAACCTTAAAACCACTCGCGAAGCAAAAGTTGGTGATACCGTAACTTTGCAAAAGAATCCTGCGATGACTCCGCTACCTGGCTATAAAAACGTTCTTCCGTTCGTCTATGCCGGTTTCTTCCCAGTTTCAAACGATCAATATAAGGACCTAAAAGAAGCAGTTGAAAAGCTCGCGCTTTCAGATTCTGCTCTTCGTTTTGAACCAGAAAACTCTCCAGTCTTAGGCTTTGGCCTTCGCATTGGTTTTCTCGGGCTTCTTCATATGGATATCATTAAAGAACGTCTCGAACGCGAATTCGATCTTGACCTTGTCGTCACGAACCCGTCAACAAATTATGAAGTTGTTCTAAATAATGGTACTGAAATTGAAATCAAATCTGCTTCCGACCTTCCGGATATGTCAGAAGTTCTCGAAATCCGTGAGCCATGGGTTAAAGGCGAAATCATCCTTCCAGTCAGCATGATCGGAAACGTTTTGAATCTCATTGTCGAAAAACGCGGTCTTCATAATAATATTTCATACATGGAAGACCGTGCTGTGATTGATTTTGAAGCCCCAATGGCAAATCTTCTTACTGACTTCTATGACCAACTAAAATCCCTCACTTCCGGCTATGCTTCATTCAACTATGAAATCTCGAACTATAAGACCGAAGATCTTTGCCGTGTAGACTTTCTTGTTGGTGGAAATAAAATCGATGCCCTCGCAATTATGTGCCACAAAACTGAGGCAGATGCTATTGGCCGTGACATTACAAAGAAGCTTAAACAGGTCATTCCGCGCCAGAACTATGAAGTCGCTCTCCAGGCCGCAATCGGTGCACGCATCATTGCTCGCGAAACCATCGGTGCATATCGTAAAGATGTCACCGTAAAAATCCACACTGGTGACCGCGATCGTAAAGCAAAACTTCTTGAAAAACAGAAACGTGGTAAAGCCCGCATGAAACGCTTCGGAAAAATTGATATTCCGTCTGAAGCCTTCACAGTTATGCTTAAACGTGATGACAATTAGCACTCTTGCATTTAAAGTGCTAAAGTCGTATAATTAAGGTATGGAAATTACCGAGCGCCAAAGACAAATTTTATTTGCAATTATTGAATCATATGCAGAGGTTGCTGCCCCTGTAGGTTCCGTCACTCTTGCAAAACTTTTTGACGTTTCATCCGCAACTATTCGTGCTGAAATGGCACGCCTCGAAGCACTCGGTCTTATCGAACAACCACACACTTCAGCAGGCCGTATTCCTACCGACGCAGGCTATCGTTTCTACGTTAATTCGCTGAATGAACAAAATGAAAATACTGAAACTGAACCAACAAAAATGCTTGGCGCTGGAACTATTGCTCCGAATCGTAATGTCCACGCCCTTGAGGTTCGTATTAACTCGCAAGAACGTACGGATTATGCAATTCGTAGTGCTGTGGATATGCTCGCAGAACTAACTGGAAATCTTGGTCTCGGAACAATCGGCGAACAACTTTACCTTTCTGGAATTTCTAGGCTTTTTGCTCAACCAGAATTTTTGGATAATTCAAAAATCCAAGACGTCGCAAAGCTACTTGATAATCTTGAACCATGGCTCCGTGAAGCACGCCCAGGTGAACCATTAAATATTTTTATTGGCCATGAGAACCCAATCGGGAAATCGTCAGGTGTCTCATTGATTATTTCAAAGTTTGTAAGCCCATATTCAGATAATTCGTATATCGGCGTACTTGGCCCAACCCGTCAAAATTACGCTGAAACGATGAGTCTTGTTCGTCATGCTGGAATTATTCTTGAAAATACTTTATAAGGAGCAAAAATGGAACTAAAGAAAAAATCACCAAAAGAATCTGTCGAAATCGCAAAGCTCGAAGCTGAAAAAACTGAACTCATTAATGATCTTCAACGTACCCGCGCTGATTTTGAAAACTTTAGAAAGCAAGTTGAGCTCCAGAAAGAGCAGGTGAAGAAGCTTGCTCAAGACGCAACTGTCATGAAACTTCTTCCACTCATCGATGATATGTCCCGTGCTATTGCCGCAAATTCAGAAACTCTCGCTCCAGTCGCTAAAACTCTTGAGAAAACCATGGAAACTCTCGGTCTTAAAAAGATTGAGACAGCAGAGGGAACTGAATTTAACCCGGATCTCCATGATGCAATTTCAATGGATGAAAGCGATGGAGAAAGAGAAGTAATCGCTGAAGAACTTCGCCCAGGATATCTCTATAATGATGAAGTTCTCCGCGCTGCAATGGTTCGCGTCAAAAGAGTATAAAAAAGAATGATACTAAATCCCCGGTATTTAGGGGATTTTTTTCTTGACATTAATCCCGCTTATGTTAAAATAAATAATGTAAATAAGGTCACATAAACAATGAAAAATCTCCACATCAATAAGACCACTATGCTTGGTGTTTTTGCATCCTCGCTTCTGGTCACGGCTTCTGCCGTCTATCTATACTCGCCAACTTTTGGTTCTCACGCTGCAGAATCACAAGAAGCAGAAATCAACCTCACTGTTTCTTCAGCTCTCTCCATCAGCACTAGTGCAAATAGCCTAGCTCTTGAAGCCAGTGTTGGTGATTTCACCCATGGTAGTATTGATGTTGATGTAACCACAAACTCACAGTACGGCTATACTCTAACTCTTGAAGACTCGGATAATGAATCTAGTCTTGCTCATGCTAACTCTTCTATCCAAGACAAACTCACTTCAACCTTCTCAGGTGCAAAAACCTCAGCTCAAATGGATAATAACACTTGGGGCTTCTCATTAAATTCTACAGACTACTACCTTATCCCAACTCTTGGAAATCCTGCAGCTTTGAAACGTACAACTGGAGTTATCTCTGGCTCTTATGATAGAACTTCTGTTGATTTTGGTGCTAAGGTTGGAAACATTGCTTCTGGTACCTATACTGATACTGTTAAGTTCACTGCTTATGTGAATGGTGTTGATGGAAATCCTAGTGATGGAACCGAGACTTTTGAACCTGGCGTCGCGCCTGAAACTCGCACAATTGCCGACATTGCGACCATGCAAGAAATCAGCGCTAAAATCTGCGCAAACTCAGCACAGCACCAAACCGCTACTCTCACAGACACTCGTAATAATGAAAATTATACAGTGGCAAAACTTAAAGACGGCAATTGTTGGATGACAAAGAATCTCGCACTCGATAATTATACTTTGACTAGTGCTGATTCAGACGTCCCAGCTAATTATTCATTCCAGATCCCTGCTTCTTCAAATGATTTCCAAGCCCCAGCAGCACAAGCAGGTGGCGATGGCGATTTTAAATTCCCTGCAGCATATATAGATGAATATGGCGGCTTCTACAATTTCTATACTGCCGCAGGTGGATGGGACGGTCTACCACAGAGTGATCCAATGTATGACAGATATAACGAAACGCCACAAAGTATTTGTCCAAAGGGATGGAGGCTCCCAACTGGTAGTTATAATGGCGAATATCATAACTTATGGAATAACTACAGATTGTACGCTAACGACGAAACCGAAGTAAGCAACCTTATATCAGAACCTGTCAACTTTGTATTAAGTGGAAGCATGACTAGTGGCCATGAAGCAACTCATGAACGTCAGGGTGTTGAGGCTTCACTATGGACATCAACTAATTCAGGTGGTGGATATGGTATGGCGCTCTACATGTGGGTCAAACCAACATCGCAATATGGGCGTGTTAATGCAGGCGGTGCCGCAAGTTCAACGTCAGGCTTCGCTGTTCGTTGTATAGCAAGATAATGGAAGGGAAGAAAAAATGAAAAACTTCACACTCAAAAACTTAGCAATCTTTTCGTCAGCACTCTTTGTTGGTGCTTCTGCCGTCTACCTCTACTCCCCAACCTTTGGCTCTCATGCTGATTCTTCCCAATCGGCTGAGATTAACCTCACTGTTGGTGAAGCAATGTCACTTTCTCTCGATAAAAATAACCTCTCCCTCACTGCAGGTGTTAACTCATTTACATCTGGTAATATTACTGCAACCGTAATTACTAACGCACAGTACGGTTATACTCTAACTCTTGAAGATGTAGACGCTTCTTCAGATATGACCCACACAAATTCTTCAATTTCTGACGTCCTTACCTCAACCTTCTCAGGCGCAAAGACTTCAGCTCAAATGGATAATAACACTTGGGGTTTTAGTCTTAATGCAACAGATTTCTACAGAGTTCCAGTAAATGGCAATCCAGCAGCTCTTAAGCGCACTAATTCACCAATGACCGCTAGCTCAGAAGATACTATAGTTACTTTTGGTACTAAAGTTGGTAACATTGCTTCTGGTGCTTATGCTGATTCAGTACTATTCACGGCCTACACTAACGGTGCAAACGGCAATCCAAGTGATGGTACAACGCCAACTGAGCCAGGTTATGTTTCTCCATGTGATGCAGCAGCTTATGTTTCAAACGGCATCCTTACTGATCCTCGTGACGGTAATACTTATACTGTTAATGAGCTTAAAGACGGCAAGTGTTGGATGACACAGAACCTCCGTATTGCTGGTAAGACTATTTCGAGCGCAAATTCAAACCTCCCAGAAGGCGAAACATATACCATTCCAACAAGCGACATTGATGCATTTAATGCAGTAGGGGATGAAGCATATGATACAAGTGCAGTTTATGTCCATCCTGACTACGGCGGTTATTATACCTTCCGTGTTGCAACAGCTGATTGGGGAACGACCGAGCAAACATCTGGCAACGCTCCAAAAGATATTTGTCCAAAAGGCTGGAGCCTCCCAGTTGGCGGTAATAATGGTGAATTCATATCCCTCTATTATAGAGACTATAGCTACGACCTAAATCAAATGAAGAGTGACGGCGGTTTTGCTCTAACTGGCCAAGTTGATACATTTAATCATGTAATGAAAGAGGTTGGTACTTCAGGAAACTTCTGGTCGTCTACTGTTTATGAAACCTATGGCCTTAACCGTGGAAGAATGGCATATGCGTTCTCAATATATGGTAATAGCGCAAGTCCATCCATTGAATATAATAAATATTATGGCTTCTCAGTTCGCTGTGTAGCCCGCTAGGTTTAGATTCAGAATCCCCCTGAAACTCAGGGGGGATTTTTCTGTGCTATAATTAAGAAAAGGGAATCATATGAACGATAAATCAGATAAAATCAAAAGTTGGTTAAAATCAGGTAGTATTAATATCTTTGGTCTGCCAATGAGCGGTAAAGATACTGTTGGGAAACGCCTCGCAGATCTCATCGACGCTGAATTCCTAAGCTCTGGTGACATTATTCGCGACTATGAAGCGAAACAAAATGACCATATGACTGAAAATGGTGAATTAATTCCAACTAATAAATTTTATGATATCGTCCTCCCACATTTTTATACGGAAGAACTCATTGATAAGCCACTCATTCTTAGCTCAATCGGTCGCTGGGAAGGTGAAGAAGATGAGGTCATGAAGCATACAAAAGATTCTGGTCATGAAATTAAGGCTGTTATTTATTTAAAGCTCTCTGAAGATGATGTTCGTGAACGTTGGACTGCTGCGAAAGAGCTCGGTGATCGTGGACTTCGTGGTGATGATGCTGATCCTGAAGTTTTTGAAACCCGAATTGAAGAATTCCACGAAAAAACCGAACCAGTCCTAAAACATTATGATAGCTTGAACTTACTGATTGAAGTTGACGCTTCTGGAACTCGTGACGAAGTATTTGAGAATGTTATAAACGCGCTCTCTGTGCTATAATATAGGCATGACCGGGTTGGGCTTTGAAAAAGAAAAAATTTTGAGGAAAATCCGCGCGGCAAATTATTTAACTGTCGCTCAACTTTTTTTGCAAAACAATTTCTTGCTTGAAAGACCTCTCGAATCGAATGATATAAAATCAAGACTCCTAGGTCATTGGGGAACTTGTCCAGGTATTACACTCGCATATAACTGTCTTAAATCCTTTGATAGTGAGATAGGTTTTGTTGTTGGTCCGGGTCATGGTTTTCCTGCGTTACAAGCGAATCTTTTTATCGATGGTGAACTCGAAAAAGTCGACGAAAAAGCTACTCGTGATGAAAATGGCATTGCTTATATTTGTAAATATTTCTCATGGCCAGATGGGTTTCCGTCGCACGCTTCGCCAATTACTCCAGGTGTGATTTGTGAAGGTGGAGAATTGGGTTATTCACTTGCAACGAGCTACGGTTACGTTCTTGGCGAACCAGAAAAAACCATTGCATGTCTAATTGGCGACGGTGAATTCGAAACCGCAACCACGCTTGGTTCAATGAACCTTAATAAACTTTTTTCGGGTAAAGCAAACGGTAATGTCCTCCCTATTCTACATTTGAATGGTTATAAAATTTCTGCGCCAACTATTGCTGGTAGAAAATCTGAACGCGAACTATCTGAACTTATTCGTGGGTTTGGTTTCACTCCACTTTACGTTCGCGCAACTAATGACGATCCAGAACTTGCGCTTGGTTATGCAATTGATGATTTCCAGACCGCACTTGAAAAATCATATGAAATTTTCAGAAATATTAAAAAAGGAGAAAAAGAAAATCCTCCGTTCATTATTATGAAAACTGACAAAGGTCTTACTGGACCGGAAGAGGTAGACGGAGAAAAGATCCGCGGCAACTTTAAGGCGCATCAAATTCCATTAAAAGGAGCAAAAACCGATAGTACGGAAAAGACAATTCTCGAAAAATGGTTAAAATCATATCGTTTTAATGAGTTGTTTGATAAAGCGAAAGGCTTCACTCTATGAAAAAATCTTCTGCTAAAGCTTTTGGATTTTTACTAAAAAATGAAATGAAAACGAACCCAAATTTTTATTTCTTTAGTCCGGACGAAACAACCTCGAATAAACTTGATGCAATTTTTGAAGAAGAATCTCGTGCTTGGTCAAACCTCAAAATTCTTAGTAAAGATATGAAAGAAAAAGACGGTGGACGCATTGTTGAACTTCTTTCTGAGAATGTACTTTTTGCAACTATGCTTGGGCACATTTTAGCTGGAAAGCCAGCAATGATGACAAGCTACGAAGCATTCTTTTCAATTATCACTTCACAAATCATTCAGCATCTAAAATTCCTTGAACAGTCTGAAAAAGTCTCATGGCAGAAACAATATCCAGCCGTAAATCTACTTTCTACTTCTACTTGTTGGCGCCAGGACCACAATGGTTTTTCTCACCAATCTCCGATTCTTATTTCTACTCTTCTTGAGCGTCCAGGAAAGAACGTCAACTGTTTCTTCCCAGTCGATTGTGAATCGACAAAAGCAGTCTATAAATTCTTGATGGAGTCAAAAAACGTCGTAAATCTCGTGACCTTTAATAAAACTGATGAACCACAATATATTGACGAGGCGCATGCGAAATATCAGCTCGACTTCGGTGCGAGTGTCTTTGGCTTTGCAAGTGATGGAGATGCATTCTATTTAGATCCGAATTCGAAATTTGACTTTATTTTCACGGCGGCTGGCGACATTGCGACCCGCGAATCGCTTGAAGCTATCAAAATAATTCGCGAAGATCTCCCAGAATTAAAAATACGTTTTGTAAATATTCTTGCGCTCACACATGACAAAATTGGTACATCGAAAAATGCAATGAGCGAGGAGGTCTTTGAGCAGCTGTTTAGTAAAAACACTCCAATTATTTCAAATTTCCATGGCTATAAAGAGACTCTTAGAAATATTTTGAGGAACTATACAAATGCTGAAATTTTAGCACACGGCTTTGAAGAACATGGTGGTACAACCACGCCGCTTCAAATGTTAACTCTAAATCACGCATCGCGTTTTGATCTTGCAATTGATGTAGCAAAAATAATGAATCGTGAAGATTTAGTAAATAAGTATCAGAAAATTATTGACGAGAACCGCGAGCACGCCCGCGAGTTTGGTGTCGATTTGTTTGAGCTTTAGAACTACGTTTTTTTGTTGAAGTTTTTGCCTTGCCAGGTTTTTTTGCGAACATCATACGCCCAGAAGCGGTCTGAATATATTTTAAGAACTCGACGTCAATATCTTTTCCAACATCCGTACTTGCATTATCGACGACTACCATCGTTCCTTCAGGTAGGTACCCAACGCCTTGCTTTGGATTCTGGCCTTCTGCGGAAATGTGGATTTTAAATTTTTCGCCAGGCATAAATTCTGAACGCAATTCGCTCGCTAATTCATTTGGATTTAGAACTTCAATTTTTTCGGTTGCTGCAACTTTTTGCAAATTATAATCGCAAGTAAAAATCAAACCTTTATTTGATTTTGCGAGTTGTAAAAGCCTTTCATCGACTGGCGTATGATCGAGGGCATCTTCTAAAATTTCAGTATTACAAAAAACGACACGCTCGAGTTCGTTTGCGGTGTCCATTCCGAATCTTGCACGCATGCGTTTTTCGGAATCTTTGCCATCAGCGAGTAATTGTAATTCACGAATTGCAGAACGAGGAATTATTAAATCATCACCAATAAACCCAGTACGTGCAATGCTTAAAATTCTCCCATCCATAAGCGCTGATGTATCAACATAAATTTTGCGCTTTCCGCCGCCTGTTTTTGTGCCTCTAAGAGCACGATACGTGAGAAAAGTTGTCTCAACTAATACTATCGCGGCGATAATATATAATAATGCCATATATTATAATTATATCATAAAACCGTCGAAATTCAAGGAACGTTCATTTTGAAAAAGCCCTTTTGTATGATAGAATAATAAGAGCTAGAAAAAAAATAAGTAGAGGTGGAAATGGAGAAGAAAAAGAAGAAATCTGGTGTTCTTGATAGAATCAAGAACACGAAAAACGCCATAACGGAAAAGCTTCCGAAAAACGAGACTAAGAAAGCTAAGTCTCCGAAGAAGGCATTATTTAAGAAGTCTGATAAAGGTATGAGTCTATATTCAAGCCTTAGTAATCGTCGCAAAGCAAAGAAAGAAGCAATCGCTCGCAAAAGAGCAGAAGAGCTTGCAACGATGCCAAAAAACCCAGTACTTCGTTTCTTTGCACGTCTACATCCGAAACGTGTAGCTAAATTTGTTTTTAGTAAGCGTGGCTTATTCTTCTTCTTAAAGGCCATAGCTGCAGTCTTCCTCATCGGCGTTATTGCCCTTGGTGGTCTCTTCCTCTATTATAAGAAAGATCTTGAATCGATTCGTCTCGATGAAATGAAGGTTTCTGAATCGGTAAACGTCTATCTCGATCGCAACGGTGAAGTTCTTTGGGAAGACCGTGGTGATGGTGACTATCGTTTAGTTGCTGATGGTGATAATATTAGCGATTATATGCGTAAGGCAACTGTCGCAATTGAGGATAGAAATTTCTATAATCACAAAGGCATTGATCTCACAGGTATTGTCCGTGCTGCTTGGTCAATTTTGACACATAAGGGCGTTCAAGGTGGTTCTACCCTAACGCAACAGCTTATCAAACAAGTCTACTTTGCTGATGAAGCAGCTTCTGAAAACCGTGGTGGCCTTGCTCGTAAGATTAAGGAAATGATTCTCGCCATCGAAGTTGAGAAAATGTATAACAAGGAGCAAATCATTACGATGTATCTCAACGAGTCTCCGTATGGTGGTCGTCGTAATGGCGTTGAATCTGCCGCTCAAGCTTACTTCGGTAAGAGCGCGAAGGATCTTACTCTTGCAGAATCAGCCCTCCTCGCATCAATCCCAAACAACCCAGCAGTCCTAAATCCATATAACACCTATGGCAACGAGGCGCTTATTGCACGTCAGCATAAAACTCTTGATGTGATGTGTGAGCTTGGTTATATTTCCGAGCAGGACCGTGACGAGGCAAAAGCTGTTGATATTCTTGATACAATTCGTCCAGAAACTGGTCAATATGACGGTATTAAAGCTCCTCATTTCGTCCTTGAAGTAAAGAAACAACTTGAAGAAAAATATGGCATGAAGACCATGCGTGCCGGTGGTTTTACAATTAAGACAACTCTTGATTACCGTGCACAAAAATATGCTGAACAAGCTGTCGCTACTGGTGCAAAAATGACTAGCCAAAACAAATCAGACAACATCGCACTTTCATCAGTCGATGTTGAAACTGGCCAAGTTATTGCAATGGTCGGTTCGATTGATTGGAATAGATCTGGTTATGGCGAACTTAATGCAACCACCTCACTTCTTGAACCAGGCTCATCGATTAAGCCGATTCTTGACTATGGCCCACTATTTATGCAACGTGAAGGACAAAACTATGGCCCTGGTACGATTTTAAAAGATGAAAACATTGATAAAATCTATTGTGGTGGGAATAGAGGTTCATGTAAGCTTCGTAATTACTCTGGTAAATTCTACGGAAACATTACAATTAGAAAGTCGCTCGCTAACTCACTTAACATCGGCGCAGTTAAAGCACTATATATTAATGGCGTAGATGAGTCCCTCGAAGTTGCACATAATCTTGGTGATATCTCTTACTGTGCAGACCGCGAAGACGGCTCATATGGTCTCGCGATTGCAATTGGTTCTGGTTGCGGTGTACGTGGTATTGAACACGCAAACGCATACGCATCGATCTCTCGTGGTGGCGTATATAAGCCATTAGCATATGTCCTCGAAATGAAAAATTCGTCTGGTGATATTATCGAACAGTGGGAAGATTCTGAGGGCGAAAGAGTCTACGATGCGCAAGTTGCATACATGATTTCAAGCATTCTTAGTGATGCAAGTGCACGCTCGATGATGTTTGGTAGCCAATCTACGGCCTTTGGTTTCAAGATTCCAGGAGTTATTACCGGCACAAAGACTGGTACGTCAACTACACAAAATTCTGCAGTCGCAAAAGATTCATGGATTGCAAGTTACTCGACCGCAGTAGCAACAACCGTCTGGAATGGTAACCACGATGGTAAAGGTTTAGGCAACTCTTCAAATAACCTCGTTCGTCGCGTCGTAAATGATTATATGGAACATGTTCACAAAGATGTCTATGCAAAAGAAGGCAAATGGAAATCTGGTGATACTTGGGCAAAACCTGCTGGCATTCAGACGCTAACAGTTAACGGACAAAAAGATATTTGGCCAAGCTGGTATAATTCAAAGACTTCTGGTTCAAAGAAAGAAACTCTCAGCTTCAACGCTGTAACTAAGAAACTCGCACAAGATTGTACCCCAGAAGGCTTAAGAAAAAATATCGAGGTTACAGTCTCGACTGATCCAGTCTCAGGAAGCAAAGTATATTATGGTCTTCCAGACGGGTATGACGAGAAAGGAAAAGATACTTGTTCATATGTCTCTCCAACTGTCGCAATCTCGGGATATAGCGGTAATAAATTGACGTTCGGAACAGTAAAAGGAACTGCCGCACTTAATAAATATATTATCTATGTCAATGACGAACAAAAAGCCTCAGGTGATGTGAAAGAAGGTGAGAACATCGTCGAAATCACTTTCAGCTCAGAAGATAAAATTCGCGTCATGGTAACTGATGTAAATGGCGCCTCTTCGTCCGACTCAAAAACAATCTAGAAAAAAACAGGGAGTTAATCTCCCTGTTTTTTATGGTATAATATATATATTATGAAACTATCCGAAGAATTAATTTGGCGTGGCTTTCAAGCAGAAACCACAATAAAAGACCTTACTAACCTTGACGAAAGAAAGTCAAAGAAATTCTATTGGGGTGCAGATCCAAGTGCAGATAGCTTAACTATCGGAAATCTTGCCGCCCTAATGATGTGTGCATGTTTTGTGCGCCACGGATATAAACCTTATCTCCTCGTAGGCGGTGCAACTGGTCAAATTGGTGATCCAAAAGAAACCGGTGAGCGCGACCTAAAAACTCTTGAAGAAGTAGATCATAATAAAGCATGTATTAAGAAGCAGATGGAGTCAATTGTCTCTCCTGATGGTGCAGCAAATACTAAAGATGACGGTAATGCTGAAAATGACAACTGGGAACTCACAACAGTTGATAACTATGATTGGTTTAAGAATATCAATTATCTCGATTTTCTACGCACTGTCGGTAAAGCGTTTTCTATGACGCAACTTCTTGATCGTAAGTTCATCCAAAACCGTATTGGCGAAGGTGGCTCTGGTATTTCATACGCTGAATTCAGCTATACCCTTATCCAAGGATATGATTTCTGGCATCTCTACAAAGAATACGGTATCGATCTTCAGATTTGTGGTGCGGACCAGTATGGCAATGCATCTTCTGGTATTCACCTCATCAATAAATTTGAGAATGCCGAAGCTGATGTTTGGTCAACACCTCTTGTTATCGACCCCGCAACTGGTCGCAAATTCGGAAAGTCCGAGGGGAACGCAATCTGGCTCGCTCCAACTGACAATGGGCAAGGAAACTATACTTCAGTCTTTGATTTTTACCAATTCTGGCTCAACCAAACCGATGAATCGGTCGAATATCTCCTAAAAATCTATACCATTTATAATAAAGAAGAAATCGAATCGATTCTTGCCGAACACAGGGAACATCCTGAACAACGTATTGCTCAGAAAGCACTCGCAAAAGGCGTAACAGAAGTCGTCCATGGTAGAACTTCAGCAAAGGCAGCTATTACTCTTACGGAAATTCTATTTGGCGGAAAGAAGCTCGGTGTTTTGTCTGAAGGTGAAATAGAAGAAATTGCTCTTCTTCTCCCAACTATTAAACTCGATGAAGATCGCACCCAAATCAGTCTCGTAGATGCGCTTCTAGAAACTGAACTTGTAACTAGTAAAACTGAGGCCAGAACTATGATTAAACAAGGTGCAATCTCAGTAAATGGTGAAAAGGTCACGGACGAAAATTACATGATTATGTCGCTTTCAATTCTAAAACGCGGCAAAAATAAATTTGCACTTGTAAAATAAGCTTATTAAAAATAAGGAGGTATATTATATGAGAAAAGCGCTTGCGTTTGATATTGATCAGACTTTAAATATTGCAAAAACCCCAATTCCAATCGAAATTGCTGAACTTTTGACAAAATGTCTAAATAAATTCGAAATCTGCCCAATTTCTGGACAAAAATTCGATCAATTCTTAATCCAAATTGTTGACCGCCTCGTTGAGTATGGAGCAACCGAGGATCAGCTATCTCATCTCCATCTTTTTGTCGCTCAAGGAACTCAGTATTATATCTATGAACCTACTGGAAATGGTTATGACGTAAAAAACTGGAAACAAGTATATAATTATCCTTTGACTGATGAGCAAGTTGCAAAAATTTCAAAAACAATCGAGGAAGCAGCAAAAGAACTGGGTTTCTGGGAAGAGGATAAGCTCGCTCCTGGCGACGAAATTATTGAAAATCGCCTCAGCCAGGTTACTTTCTCTGCGCTCGGCCAAAAAGCTGGTACTGAAGCAAAGTATGCATGGGACCCAGATTGCAAGAAACGTCAACAGATCGTTAAACTTTGTAAAGAAAAATCTCCAGAATTTGAATATGAAATCGGTGGAACAACTTCAATTAACGCTATCACCCCAGGTATGAACAAACAATTCGGCATGAAAAAACTCCTCGAATACCTCAAGCTCGATATGAAAGATGTCCTTTATTTTGGCGACATGACTCAGCCTGGTGGCAATGATTACCCAGTCGTCCAAATGGGCTTCGATTACATCACAGTCCGCTCTCACGAAGACACCGCTTACGCGTTACTCGGTATTATCTCCGTTCTTTAAGCTTATGGTATAATGGTAATATGAAAACTTATATCGTGGGCAACTGGAAGATGAACCTCACTATTGGTGAATCTTCAATCTATCTTCAAAAACTTCTAAAACGCATTAAACCTGCAAAAGGTCTCGAAATTGCTGTCGCACCAAGTGTCATCGCGCTTCAGCCGCTTCGTATGCAAATTGATAAAATCAAGTCAAAAGTCAAACTTGCTGTCCAAAATTTTTATCATCGCGACTACGGTGCATATACTGGTGAAGTTTCTATCATGCAACTTCGTGGCCTTGTTGACTATGCAATCATCGGCCACTCCGAACGTCGTTATCTCTTCAATGAGACAAATAAAGATATTCGTCAAAAAGTTGCCGCTGCCATCCGAAACGGTATTACTCCAATTCTCTGTATCGGCGAAACCGAAAATGAGAAAAGTTTTGGTGAAACGGTTGATGTAATTAAAGATCAACTAAACAGTGGCCTCTCAGAAATCGATGCCGAAGATGTTAAAAAAGTTATCATAGCCTACGAACCAGTCTGGGCGATTTCAAGTAATAAAGGTGCGCGCCTTGCCGCGCCTGACGATGTCGCCGAATCGATAAATACCATTCGTGAAGAATTAAAAGCAATCTATGGCAGTGCAGTGGCTGAAGAGGTTGCCGTGCTCTATGGTGGCTCAGTAAACCCAAACAACGCTGGCGCTTATCTTACTATCCCAGGAGTCAATGGCCTCCTCATTGGTGGCTCCTCACTCATCTCTGACCATTTCATCGATATCATCGAAACCGCAAAGCGTGTAAAGGGTTAAAACATTTGCATTTTTAGAAAAAACCCTATACAATAAAAAGAGATTTAGGTATTAACAAGATGAACGAACACGAAGAAATTCAGATCAAAACAACCGTTCGTGCGCGCGGACGTATGATGGATTTTGCTCCGAGGACAGCAATAAAAAGTGCTCCTCATCAAAAATCCGAAGAATCGTTCTCTGATGGAGAACGTCGTCGCCGTGAATTAGCACGCAAAGAAATTGCTCGCCGTGAAGAAATTCACCGCCAAATTGAAGCACAAAAAGAACAAGATTTAATCGCTGAACGTCGCGCAATTGCCGCAAGAAAAGATCTCGCTCGTCGTCTTGAAGCTGAAAGAGAAGAAAACGCAGAAGCTCTCGCTGCCCGTGAAAAAGAGTTTGAGCTAAGACGTGAACGTGAAGAAAAAGCAAAACGCCGCGCACTTATCGAAGCAAGAGCATTAAGGGAACGCCAACGTATTTTAGCTGAACGTCGCGCTCGTCGCGCACGTGCAGAGCTTGAAGCTCGCCGCGAAGCTGAAAATAAGATGCGTCCAGTTCCAATCCATGAAGTAAAGAACCCACGCGGTTCGCTTGATCCTCTTGCAAGAAGAATGGGTTCCGTAAAAGAATTCGAAAAAGAACTTGATAATCTCGAAAAAACTGCAGATTCATTTATTGAAGACTCAGAAGAAATTGAAGAATTTGTCGAAGATAAGAAAGAAGAATATCTCGACGATATTGACGCTATTGAACAAGACGTCGAAGAGGAAAAAGTCGCAAAAAACAATGCGCGCTACGTCCTTGGTGGTCGTTCTCCGTTTATTAATACTGCAGTTGAAAAACGCCCGCTTTCAGGTGGCACAAAAACTTATGAACCAACTGATGCCTCTGTCTACGAAGCTTGTCAGAAATCATTAAATACTAAAAAAGGCCGCTATGTGCCATATAATGAGCCTCTTCCACATAAGAATATCTATGCTCGCACAGTTGAAAAAGAGAAGAATAATAATCATGATCTCCCAACTGTAGTTGTTGGAAATGTCTCAAAAGGTTCAAAAGCCTCGTTAATTATCGCAATTTTATTAACAGTAATACTTGGTGCAACTGTTGGCGCAATAGCTTATCTTGCACTCTTCCAATAGGAGCGAAATGAGAGAGCTCTCAAATGACGATACGAAATTAGTTCGTAGTTTTGCGATGAAAGATGACAAAAAGGAAGATTTCTTCCACTCATCTAGTTACGCAACCGCCCAAAATGGCCAAAATATCGGTACTGCTTCAGTAGGCCTAACAATGGAGGAGCGTAAAGCAATTGAAGAAAAACGCAAATTTGTCCAGAATTATAATGAATCGAATCTCGTCGGAAAAACATATTCTCTTCGACATTCTAAACAATATGTTCCGCCAAAAAATGACGGCCCAAGGGTTACGGGTGGCGCCCCAAATAGGGGTAATGTTGTCGGTATCGGTGGCAAAAATGGCGATCTTGGAGGAAATCACTACTCCCCATTCAAAACCGGTTCTTCTCCGGCCCCATCTGCTCCAAGCGCAGCATCGCGTTTTATGTCGGGCATAAAACCAAGCTTCAAATAATCTGAAATAAAAAATGAACCCTTCGGGGTTCTTTTTTGGTGCGAGTGGAGGTAGTCGAAACCTCATCTCAAGTTTGGAAAACTTGCATACTAACCGCTGTACTACACTCGCAAATTATTAATCGACTTGGTATATGTGGGGTGGGATATCGGGATCGAACCGACGACCTTCTGGACCACAATCAGACGCTCTAACCATCTGAGCTAATCCCACCAAGTCTTCTGCCATTATAACAAAAAACCGACCATAATTCAAGAGAGCTAAAAAACATTTGTAAAAATTTTAAAAACTTGTTAAAATAAACATAAGCAATGAGAGTCCAAGTGAAAAAATCAGGATACAAATTAGACTTAGCAAATAAATTTGGGATTTTTGCTTCCTCTCTTCTCGTAACATCGGCTGCTGTTTGGCTCTATTCTCCAGTAATTGGTTCACATGCTGATAGTTCTATAACTACCGAAGTTAAGGCCTCAATCGAACCTGTCGCTTCAATTACGCTTGATACGAATAATCTGACTTTTAACGTTGTCCCGACGAGTGCAGGAGCTTTCAGTTCTCAATCGATTACTGCGACCGTCACAACAAACAGCACTGGTGGCTATGAGCTTTATTTCTCATCGGTTGACGATGGCACCGCTATGACTCATTCCAGCGATTCAGTAACGGCCACTGTCTCATCAAATTTCGAAGGGACTGTAACCAGCTCGACTATGAGCGCAAATACCTGGGGATATAGTTTGGATGATACAGATTTCCTTAAAATCCCAACTCTGACTAACAGCACAAAGATTAAGGATATTGACCACTTCCCAGAAACAGCAGAGAAGAGCACGCCAGTCTATATCGGCACAAAAATTTCTTCCAGCCTCCCGTCCGGATCATACTCTAAAGATGTAGTTTTCACAGTCGTAGCACACGAAACTCCGGAACCAGAATTAACAATGCAGACTTTTGAAGAAAATATGCTTGCTAATGTTGGTGATTCAATTGAACTTAAAGATGTACGCGACGGCAATATATATACCGTGAAAAAATTAGCCGATAACAGGGTATGGATGACGGAAAGCCTCGAAATTACCAATAAAACAATTTCGTCTTCTGACTCGGATCTCCCGGATGGAACAGAATATACAATTCCGAATAATTCAAACGTGACCGTTGATACACAGCGTAATTTTACGTCATATGCGAGTGGTGTAGCAAACGCTGGAACTACCAATGCCGCTGGTTCAATCTGTCCAAAAGGTTGGAGACTTCCTACTACTAGACCAAATGGCTCCGATAATGGTGATTTCCATGAACTTTATGGTGAGTATGATACGGTTGGGGCTTTTATAAATGCAGCAAATATTAGATTGACAGGCTATACTTATAAAAACTGGTATGATGAAGATGTGTATGTTGACTCTGGCGTACGATATTTTGGGAAAAGGGGCTCTAGTGATACTGCAATTCAAGTGAAGGGAACAGAAGTATCAATAGCAAATATTAAAACGGGCGAGCAAGCTCAAGTGCGCTGTGTGAAAAAAGAAACATATAGTGTTAATCTTGATCCTAATGGCGGTTCTGTTTCCGTAAGTTCGATTACTGCAGAAAAAGGAAAAGATCTAAATCTTCCTATCCCAACTTCGTCCAATCCGAACCTGAAATTTGTTGGTTGGTATACTGCTAGAACCGGCGGCGATATGATTACTCGCTTCGACACAAAGCTCACAAGCTCAGGTGACACCCTCTATGCGCATTGGGAGTCTCCAAGCGCAACCCCAATGCAGTCATTCACCTGTAGCACTCTTTCAAATATTGGTGACAGTATTGTTCTTAAAGATTCGCGCGATAACAATAGTTATCTCGTAAAGAAGCTCGCTGATGGTAAATGTTGGATGGTTGAGAATCTTAAAATAGTCAATAAAACCATTTCTTCAGATGATTCGAACCTCCCGAACGGAACTACATTTACAATTCCAGCAAGCGATGTAACAGCGTTTACTAATACCTATGACACAAGTGCAGCATATCTAGGCGATGGTGAGGCTGGTGGGTTCTATAACTTCTATACGATTACTGCTGGTTGGGGTACTCAATCAGTCAGCAGTGGCTCATCACCTAGGGATATTTGTCCAAAAGGTTGGAAGCTTCCTGGGCGAAGTATGTCTGACCCTAATAAGAATGAATTAAGCAATGACCTTCTTGGTAGTTATGCTTCTCAAACGCAGTTTAGGCGAGATTTTGTACCTATGGGCAGTAACAACTTCGGTATGATTATGAGTGGCGCTCTTGTTAATGACGGGTATAGTAGATATAGCACTTCAGTTCCAGCAAACGCATCTTCGTGCTCTATCATGGGTGTTGATGATTACACTGGGATAAGTGGAACCATCTACTATAAATATCACGGTTATTCTGCTCGCTGTTATGCAAAAAACTAGATGAATGAAAAAGCCCGCCAAACTTCGGCGGGCTCTAGAGTTTATAAAGGGTTGGAATTATCTTGAAAATTTTCTTTCCAGGCTTCGTGGATTATTGCTTGTGCATCTTCGATGATATAGACGATTTTTCTGAGTTCATCGGACATAAATTCCATGATTGCGCATAATTCTCTGCGCTCCTTAAAGGATAATTTATTGGAATAAGTCTCTTTTACCTTATCGTACTGAGAAATAGTGTCATACACAGCCTGCGAAAGATCTGCTTCCTTCGGAACCTTGTAGCCGTGTTCTTTTAAATGCTCACGCATCAGCTTATAGACGTGAAGGTTGTAACCAACGTCTTTTCGCTCAGTTTTAGCCTCTTCCATTGCCTCTTCTAAACTCCAAAAAAAGTGCTTTGTCATACCGTCTGCCCTCCCATGTGCGATATTCACCAATATCTATAATTATACCATATTTTCCCATAAAAATCAATCCATTGACATCAAAACCGCTTATGTTAGAATAAAAGTATAAACAGCGAAAAATAAAAATGAAAAACAAAATTAGGAAGCTTTCAATTCTTATCTTTGCAACATTTTTGTTTTTCGCAACTCTCGAAACTCTGACTTCAACCCCTGAAGCTGCGTCAATAAACAGGGAAGGCGAAGCAGATGTTCTTGAGGTCCCGAAAACCGGTGTCGTAGGTAGTAATAAAACTGCGAGTACCTACGAAACGCTGTTTGAGATCGGTTTTCTGGCCCTGACTGGCACAGGGTTCTATGCTATAAATGCGAGGAAAAAGTCATCGCCATAAAATAAAAATAAAGGAATTAAAATGGCAAAAACACAAAACCTTATTAAAGGCGCTCTTTTATCGGCTGCAGTTCTTGCACCTGTTGCTGGCGCATATGCAAATTCTGTTAGAATCAGCGTCCAAGTCGCCCCTGTGGCGAATGTTTCTGTTGTCTCTGAACAGAGCGACGGAAAGACTATCTATACGGCAACCGTGACAACAAACAGTATCGACGGTTTCGATCTTCTCGTCTCGTCAGACAATGGTAATACCTATTCACTTTTTAAAACAGTCAACACCTATCCAAAACCAGAAGAAAAAATCATAACAGCAATTTCTGATAGAAACAATCTTAAATTCAAAGCAGTTCCACATGAAAATCGCTAAAAATATGTCATAATTATTGACAAAATTAAGCATATGTGGTATAATGTACTCATCCTGGTAAACGGCTTACTAGCCGCACATTAAGATGAAGGAATTGTTGTTAATTTGTCTCTGCTAATATAGGGGGACCACCGTCAAAGGAGGATTTAGTATGAGTAAAGGAATAATTGGAACAACGTTTGATGCCATTCTTGGCAAAGACAACAGAAGAAGCGTAGATACCACTAGTACTACCAAGAAAGCTTCAGGCAATAAGGCTGTCACTACTGCTGATAAGCAGGAGGAAGAGTTCGAAGTTACGCCCGCAGCGCAGAAAAAGGCGATGCAGTATGCTGCCGACTCCCTCAAGATGACAAAGGAAGTAATTTCTGCCCTCACCGGCGAAAAACTTACGGCCGGATTGAAGCAGATGCTTCAGGTCCTGGTAAGTAACCCTGAATTTCGCGTTATGATCGCAGATCAGAACGGAGTTCTTCCGACCAAGGATGCCTACGAGGTAAGTTTCACTTTTGTCGATAAGGATGGCAAAGACTGCAAAGAAGCAGCCATAGGCGTCATTAAGACTGGCGTGAACCTCGAAGATCTCGAATCCAAGTTTAATATGAAGCTGGATGTATTCAGGTTCCGCAAGTACGATAAGAAGCGCCTGGATGACGCACCTGATTCGAAAGAAATCGAATCTATAAAGAAGCTCATTTGGGAGACTTACACAAAGAACAAAGACGACGCAAACGCAAAAAAATAATCACCTCCTTCATCACACCAGAGCACCAAGAAAAGGCCGTGAAATTCACGGCCTTTTTCGTGTTAAAAATAATGCTTTAAACATTAGCAAAAATGTGTTGTAGCTATTGACTTTTACGCTTATGTATGATATAATGTAAGTAGTCTGTGGAATCTGTTTAACAGAGGAAACGACGACCATTAAAAACCGAATCATCTCAGATACAAATGAAATATTTTGTGTCTGTTGTCAATATGTTGGTTAAACCGCCCCTCTCGGGCAACCTGCTTTGCAGGAAGTGAAGAGAGAGGCGTGGTGAACCTCTCTTGGATCTTGTAATTTACTCTAACGGGCAAAAGCCCAGCACAATTCAAGGAGGTAACAATATGAATTATATCGTTCTCGCTTTTATGATAGCAGTAGCTATTTATGCTGCCTATAATTTTACAGGGCAGATCGAAGTTGAATCTAGTACCAACGAAGCAAAGACTGATCTCGGAATTGCTGGCAAATTGTTCTATGCTACAGTATTCTTTATACCGCTCTTGGTGGTCTATTTTCTTTCAAAGAAAGTACCGCCTGTCGGCTTAGTACTGTGCGCAATCCTCAGTTGTCTGATCGCAATAGCGAATAACTTCCTCAACAAGAGGGGTTTTAAGACAACTTATGGTGCGTTTGCACTTTGGATTGTTAGTTTTCTTGTAAGTCTTTTTGCATCAAATATCAACGCCGTTAAGGTAACCTTATGGTCAGTGGTTTACATTGTGTTCCAGTTGATCTTAGGTGTGTTGATTTGTTTCGGCACAGCTTCAGGAAAGCTCCATAGAATAATCCTCGAAACAAAGAGGAGAATCGAAGAGTCCGAAGATACCGAAGAGGACGTGGCATCGATTGATATCGATAGCCCTAACCTCAGAGGAACCGAACCTAGAACAGATACTGCAGTTTCCGAAGATGACGATGATGAAGGTAACGAGCTGTCGCTTGCAGACAGACTCGATAACTTCTTGTCGAGAAGATGGGCCCGCTGGTTAGTCTGGGGCATCTTCATTATTATCGTCGTTTTGGTCTTTGTTTGGCTGGAGTGTAAGTTTGATTACTTCCCGCCATTCAATTCATGAGAAAGGGGGTGTGCTTATGAAGCTCACGAGGAAAGGTATTAAATGGATTATAATCATTGCGGTTATAATTCTTGCGATTTTTGGCTTGCTTGCGGCTATCATGAAAGGTTGGTTCAATAATCTTTTCGGTCGGAATAATGTTTCTGTTCCGGCGGTAGAACCGCAGATCCCTGTAGTTGTTGAAGAGGAAGATCCTTTCAAGGAAATTAAGCTTTCTCTTCGCGTCGATCTCGATACGGAAACTCTGGATAAGATGTACATAGAGTTCATGAGAGATTTTCTGAACTATTCAACGCTTGACCAGAGCGACGCAAGAACTAGTGCAGCATCATTAGTCGGATGGTCTTCGAAGGAAGGCACAAAGATGTTTGATGCAGTATCGTTCCCGTTTGAAGTGGTAGAAGCGAAGAAAACCGAGTATATCGACGATGACATCGAAGCGATATACAAGGAACTCCAGGATGAGACCATGAGAAACCCCGTTCTGGGAGATATGATCATCCAGGGAATGAAGGAAATGGCTCTTCAGGACAAGACAACTGTGGCAGAGTTGAACGAAGATTGGGTAGACGAGTTTCTCGCTAACTATGATGAGTTCGGCTTGCAGACGTTTTTAACTAAACACACTGTCTACTGGGAGAACAACGGATTTGAATTGCCTCATGACGGCGAACTCGTTTCTGAGTGGGAGAGAGAGCATCCCAATGCTCCGATCCCTACAGATGAAGAGTTGGAGTTTATCCGTGATGAGAACGGTGACGAGAAGTATTTTGTCACTGAGTACTATGCGAGGACCGCAAAACGTATCTTGGCATTCCTTGATAGGTGCACTATCGAAGGCGTTCAGACGTACGCAACAACAAAACACTGGCCGCTCAATGCGAGCCTCGATGCAAACTTTGTTCGTACGTATATGAATGAAGACAAGAACTATGTTGAGCGCGAGCCTGCGCTGGTTTTCTCCGTCCGTTTGAAAGATGACTCAAAGCAGCTTTTATTCGGATTTAATATATACGACAAGCGTCTCATGATCTACTCTCGTTATTCGAGGCCGGTAAATCCTCCGACGCCACCTGCTCCAAATCCACCTAAGCCTACACCAACTCCTAATCCGCCCGGTCCGAACCCCACACCAAGTCCGGAACCGACGCCTTCCACACTTGACAAGGATCCGTCAAAGGATCCCTTGCATAATGACAATGCGCCATGGGGAGGTAATGAAGGAGAAGGAGGAACGAATGATCAGAACGATTCTGATCCATCGCTGACCGATATGTCGGATGCACATGGTGGACCTGATAACAATCAGGGACATAGTGATCCTGAAACGGTTAAACCTGGTTCGAATCCATCTGAAACTCATGACGAGAATATCGGCAATGAAGACGATGGCAATACCAATACGATTGAAGGCCAGGAAGAGGATCAGATGGACTATGGCGAAGAAGATCACAGTCAGCCTTTTGAATTCAGCGGTGGTGAGAGCTATTCATCCATCGATGAAGTTCCTTTTGAAGGCGCAATGTCTTCCGAACCTGAAATACCTTAACCAACAAGTACTTTTTTTCTGGAGGGGCTTAGCCCCTCCAGATATCCATGAATTTGTGTTTGAGATGATTCGGTTTTGCATGGTTAAGACGAAAATTAACAATTCGGCTAGCAAAACCAAAAATTATTATTTAATTTTTTATTCTTAACCAAATATAAGAAAGGAGCTTTTATGAACAAAGCTATTAAAATTGCTGCGCTTTCAGCTGCAGTTGTTGCTGCTGGTGTAGCTACATCTACTGCGGTCTCTGCTTGGGGTGATAACACCAACGGACGCAAGACTTATACTGTTGAACAGATTAAAAACAATGCTCTTGGCGACAAGATTGTTTTTAACTCTATCAAAGATGATACTCTTCCAAAGGGTAACATCAAAGATGAGCGTAACTTCGTTGCTGCTCGTGACGCTTCAACTGGTGCCAATGGCATTAATAACGTCTGGCAAAACAATGAAATTACAGTAGAAGAAGGCAAAACTTACATTGTTCGTCTTTACGTACACAATAACAGCCCTAAGGGCCGTGAAGCTGTCGCTAAAAACGTTGCTGTAAACTTTAGCCTCGGTACAGTAGTTTCTAAGGAACAACGTGTTGATGGTTATATCAATGCAGATAACGCAACTCCATCAAAGTATTGGGACGATGTTGTCTTCAAATCAGCTGGTGGTCGTAAATTCTACCTCGACTATGTTGAAGGTTCAGCACTTATCGAGAATAACGGTTTCGCAAAAGGTGGTAAAACCCTTTCTGATGCAATCGTTACTAACGGTACACTAATTGGTTATGACTCACTTAATGGTGAGATTCCAGGTTGTTATGAATTTGCAAACTATATCTCAATCAAAGTTAAACCAGTTTTCGAGAACACTTCTATCGAGAAGAAAGTTCGTAAACTTACTGACAATAAGTTCAGTGAAGAAGTTAATGCTGAAGTAGGTGAAACTGTTGAATATCAAATCCACTACAAGAACCTTAACGCTTCAGAGGTTAAAGGTGTCATCATTCGTGACTCACTTCCAAAGAGCATGGAACTTGTAAAAGGTTCAACAAAACTTTACACTGCTAGCCATCCAAACGGCGTAGCTGCTGATAATGACTCAATCGTTACTGATGGTGTTAATATTGGTAACTATCTCGTTAATGGTGACGCATATATTCGTTTCCAAGCTACAGTTAAAGACAACGGCCTCGTTTGTGGCACTAACCGTCTTATTAACTGGGCAAAAGCTGACGCATTAGTTGGTACTTCAACAAAAGTTAAAGCATTTGCTGTTCAAGATGACGCAGATGTCTATGTTGAAAAGAAATGCGCAAAACCAGAAACTCACACTTGTGAGAAAGCTGGCGGTATCTACTATGGTATCAAAGGCGACAAGGTTGACCTCGCTACATACAAGAAACAATGTGAACAGAAGCATATTCCAGATGCTGGTGCAACTGAAATTACTGCTGGTGTAATTGGTCTTGGTGGTGTTGTCACAACTGCTGGTTACTTCATTGCTAGCCGTAAACAACTTCGCTAATTTGACCGCTCACCTCTATATAGAGAATCCTTGAGCCGAATTGGCACACGAGAGTATTCTCGCTAAAAAAAATATCTCCTAGGAAACTAGGAGATATTTTTGTTGTATAATAGACCTATGGTAGATTTTTTGAACGAAGTGTCAAAATGGGTTCTCTACTTTTTTATATACTCAATCGTCGGATGGGTATTTGAATCGCTATACTGTTCTCTTAAGGCGAAACCGGTTCATTTTATTAACCGTGGATTTTTATTTGGGCCTCTTTGCCCGATTTATGGCGCGGGGATAGTTTCGATTATATTTATCATGCAGCCGTTTCGTGAGCTTAGCTTTGTGGCGGAATTTCTCATAGGCGCCGTAGTTTGTAGTGCTATCGAATATACTGCGAGCCTTGTGATGGAAAAATTTTATCACGTGCGTTGGTGGTGTTATAAAAATTCATGGTATAACATCACACTAAATGGGCGTATTTCATTCTGGACTTCGTTCTGGTTTGGGGTTGCGGGGTTGGTCGTAATTAATTATGTCCACCCAAGTATTGAGGCTTTCGTAAATTCATTTTCACCAGCGTTGAAAATAATTCTTTCCGCAGCGCTTATTGTAATTTTCTTCATTGACAACCTTATGAGCAACGCCGCTGCAATATCCGTAAAAAATACACTCAAAGGCGGGAAAGTTGATCTTACGGACGAAATAAAAAAGTTTGCCTATAACTACTATAAAAAACAGACCAGAAAGACACGCCATCTTGCAAAGAAGATTTTGAAGACGATGAAAAAGACTCAGAAGAAGGCTCGAAAAAAGACCAAAAAAAATGGTGTCCGAAGAGGGACTTGAACCCTCATGCCGTGAGGCACTAGCACCTGAAGCTAGCGTGTCTACCAATTTCACCATCCGGACTACCAGTAAATTATAGCATAAATCATGATATAATAGAGGAAACAAGAGAGGTAAAATGATTAATCTAAAATTTCATACTGATATTGATGCAAGCATTCTTGCCGTACAAGCAAGCTCCGCGCAAAATTTACTCGCCGAAATTCAAAATGATAAAATGGCGGGATGGCTTACACTTCCAGAAGATTATGATAAAGATGAACTAATTCGCATAAAGACTGCTGCCGAAAAAATCCGCAGTGATTCAGATTATCTCGTCTGTATCGGAATTGGCGGCTCGTATCTCGGACACAAGGCGATTATTGACGCGCTCGAGTCTCAAACTAAATCTGACACAAAAATCCTCTATGCCGGAAACAATATCTCTACAATCTCTCTTCAAAAAGTCCTTGATGAAATTGGCGACAAAGATTTTTCTGTTAATGTCATCTCAAAATCAGGAACAACTTTGGAGCCAGCGATTGCCTTTCGCGTTTTGAAGGAAAAATTATTTGAAAAATATGGTGAAAATGAGGCATTTTCACGTATTTTTGCAACTACAGATGCAGAAGCTGGTGCTTTGCATGACGAGGCTCTTTATAATCACTACGAAAGGTTTATTGTTCCAGATAATGTCGGCGGGCGCTATTCGGTGCTTACTGCGGTCGGGCTATTGCCACTCGCGGTTGCGGGGATCGATATCGATGAACTCTTAGCAGGTGCACGCGAAGAAGAAGCTGCATTTATGACACAACTCGCATCCGGTGAAGGTGAGACTTCGAATGAAGAAATCGCAGGAAGTATTACGGACACGATTTTTAAGTATGCTTCAGCACGTCATATTTTAAGGACAAGAAATTATGATGTTGAAGTTTTGTCTTGCTTTGAACCATGCATGGAAAGTTTTGAAAAATGGTGGCAGCAGCTTTTTGGCGAATCGGAGGGGAAGGAAGATAAGGGAATTTTCCCAGCCACGGCTATTTATACGACTGATCTTCATTCGCTCGGTCAGTATATGCAACAAGGACGCCCAAATATTTTTGAGACGATTCTGACTTTCGAGAGAAATCCTGCTCCGAAATACATGAACCGCTTGAATCCAGAAATTACAGTTCCAAAAATGCCAGAGAATCTTGATGAACTTGCATATCTTGAAGACGAGGAATTGGGTGTAATAAATGGTAAAGCAAAAGATGCAACAATTACTGCCCATTCTCAGCATATTCCTGTCTTTGAGATTGTGATGCCTGATCTTTCTGCTCGCAGCCTCGGAAGTTTAGTCTATTTCTTTGAACTTGCATGTGCAATTTCAGCAAAGTTTGAACAAGTAAACCCGTTTGATCAACCAGGTGTTGAGGCTTATAAAAAGGAGATGTTTAAACTTCTTGGAAAACCGGAGAATTAATCAGGTAATAAATCGGGTGATGAGCCCGATTTTTTGTTGCAAATTTTAAGATGCTTATGCTATAATTAAAGAACAATGGGTCATGACGAAGACAAAAATAATTTTGGTGGTGGGAACCCTAATTTAGGAAGACCAGTAACACCGGTAGTACCGGCGACTACTGTTACTACTCCAAATCCACGTGCGCAAGCTATTGTGAACAATCGTCTTGGTATGCGTCCAGCACGTAATCTTTCTGCACAAGAGGAGCTAGATAGAATTAGCGGTGTTGATCATCAATCTCAACCGGCTGGTGGGGATATTATTCTCGCTCCTGAGAAGAAAAAAGGCAGCAAAAAATTCTTAGTTATCGGTCTAGTGACTGTTTTGATTATAGCTGCTGTTGTGGCTGGAATTGTTTTGCTCAGTCGCGGCGGAAACTTTCTTGGTGGTGTCAGCTACAAAAAAGAATTGGATGATTTTTCTGAGTGGCTTCTGAATGGAGATGGAAGTGTCCGTGTATCATCAGAAAAATCTGAATCCAAGACAACATTAGCAGATTTTACGGATAAAGACGATGAGCTGATTTATCCATTGAATTTCTATACATTATCTTCGTATATTTATGAAGAGGATGAGGATATTGCAAGATACTTTAGTGAGCTCTATCTAAGATATGATAAGTTAAAAAAGAAAATTGGAAATTCTAATAAAAAGAGCGAAGTCGAAGAGTTGGGAGTCTTTATCGAGATCCTCGAGAATAATGTAAACTACACCAAGATTAGAAAAACATTGGCGTCCGAATATAGGAACAGTACGGAATCTGCAAGGGAGTACTATAGAAAACGTTTTGAGAAAAACTTGAGTGACGATATATTCCAAACAATATTGGATATGCAAGCAGATTTATACGATTATAGCTTAAACGAAGATCTAGTGTATATGGAGGCGAATTGCTACGATCCAGTGAAAGGCCCTATTTATGAATGTATCATTAGTAATAATAATTACGATTATTTCAATAGAGCAGAAGAAGAATCGTCGAAGGTTCTTAGTAGTTTCCGTATGATTTCGTCCTTAAACACCGAAAAGAGAATAAGCGAAAAAATTATAAGTTTATTAAAAGAGATGGGTGAATAAAACATGTTAAGAAGTAGCAGAGGAATAAAAATAGCTGTAATAACATTCTTTTCTGTGGTATTTTCATGCTTCTTTGGTATAAGTGACGTTCAAGCAACAACCGTTAGCCCTGATTCTATCCAGAAGCTTGCGATTATGAGGGGCGTATATAACTGTTATAGGAATTATGCAAAACCTGAAATCCTATTAAGCGACTTTACTTCGACAACATCTATTTTTGACACAAGTGTCAAAGCCGGCGACGACTGGAATGAAGAGGATAAGAGCAGTGCAACTTTACTCCCGACCAATGTTGGTAATAGCGACAAGAACAGTAGGATATCGTGTAAAGACACCATTACTGCTTTTGGCTCTTATTATTCCTTCCCGCATACTCTTCAAGGACTTGGTTATGTATTTAGTCATAATATAGGTGGCGAAAGGGACGATAAGAGTGGGACTGCGGAAGCGGATGTTGACCAGGTCACCATAAAAGTAGAGAGTGTTGCTAATAAAAATGATCCTAATGCAGCTAAAATGAGCATTGAAGGCGCTTTCACTGTAAGCGGTACACAAAGTCTAAAAAACCATGCTATGGTGAGTGATAAATGGAAATGGGGTATTACTAGCGCTAGCGGATATCTAATCGTTAGATATGGATCAGAAGTTGTTTATGGCACGGATATTGGTAATTGTCTTATTAGTATGGTAGCGACAGTACCAGACGGCTTGGAATCTGTTAAGAATAGTGACCATGGTAGCATATGTTATGGTCTGCAAATAAGAGAAACCGCAGATAGACAGTCTCTAGAGCAAGCCATGAGCGGGTTTGTATCAGATATCCGCAACGGCATCATAGCGGTGGCAGTTGATTATTATGAAGAACCTGATGTTACGATAAGCATTGTAAACTCGATGCCAAATGCAGGTGATACAAACAATGAAAGAGCAGTATATAAACCAATAGGAGGTTCTAACGCTACTGCAGCTGGTACAATGTTTGCAAACGTCCAGCTCTCCGGAGTCCCTACAGGAACTGGTTATTATGGTAATGCAACTCAAATCTCACCGTTCTGGAATGCTGATTATACATATTCGCTATATTATGAGTATCTAAAAAATATGGTTAATAAGTACCCGCACGTAAGTATTAATGCATGCGTTGATACTAAGCCTACAGATGGGTATGGTTACTATTTTAGAGGCAAACCAGACAACTGGTGTCATATAGATATTGCGGCTGACATTAAAGAAGCTGTGCTTAGTGAACCAATGAACGTTGTTGGATCAGTTGATCTTCATGAGGGTACTTTTGAAGATGTCCTAGATTGGTTGAATGATGAAAACAGCTATCAATATGTCAGGGAAGATAGTTATTCGGATGTTACTGAGTCTAATTTGGACACCATTTCGCCTAACCCGGAACAGGGGCAAGAGATTCCTATACAGACAGATACGCTTCATGAAGAATGCTATGAACATGCTCACTCACTTGGTTGGGTTCTCTGTCCAGCAATCTTCGGTCTTCAAGAAATGGCAGAGGGTTTATATGAAGCCACTGAACCTCTTATCAGGACAAATGACTCAACTGTTGCACAACTAGGTGACAACGGTAGCGCACTCTATCGTGCATGGGCTACATTTAGAAATATGGCAAACATAATTTTTGTCATTTTCTTCATGTTTATTATTTTCTCACAACTAACTGGTTACGGAATTGACAACTATGGCATTAAACGTATGCTTCCAAAACTTATAGTGACGGCAATATTAGTGAACCTATCGTATGTGATTAGTGCTGTCGTTGTCGACTTATCGAATATTATCGGTATTGCTATAAAAGATTTGCTTATGCAAGTCGGGTCAAGCATATCTACCTCGTTTGAAGGTCACCAAGGCTTAGCTGGTGCTGCTTCGTATATTGTTGAACACTTGATAAATTTCTTCCTCTATACTGGAACTGCAGCGTTAATTGGTACACTTGCAATTGGCTTGATGGGTTGGGGCGTTGTTATTCCTATTTTGGTCTTCCTTATTGGATTTGTTGGCGCAATTCTCTTTGCACTTGTTGCCCTTGGCATCCGTCAAGCTCTTGTTGTTGCAATTATTGTTCTTTCTCCTATTGCAATCGCCTGTAATATACTTCCGAATACGGAAGGTATATTTAAGAAATGGTGGGGGGCTGCAAAAGCTATGATTGCTTTATTCCCAATTATCGCTGGGGCTATAGGAATTGGATATTTGACATCTGGTATCATGCTAAGTGTTGATAATGGCTTCTTGATGACACTTGCGTCTGGCGCTCTCCTTGTTGCGCCATACTTCCTTATTCCAAGTTTCACCACAAAGGCTCTAAACAGTATTGATACGATGGGTACAAAACTTGCAGGCATTGGTAACCGACTCACGCATGGAGCACAACATCGTGTGAATACTTCGGAAGCCGCTCGAAATGTCCGCGAAAATGCATTCAATGGAAGACTCGGTAGATGGCTAGATAGCAGGACGATTGATGCCGCAAAAAATGGTGGTTGGCTAAGACGTCATACAATAGGTAGTAATAGTGCATTAAGAAGAGTTAAACAGCATGAAGAGCAACGTGTTTCTGGCTCTCGCCAAACTGCTCTTCAGGGTGCAGAAGCAGCTAGACTCTATAGAGAAAGAATGGAAAATCAAGGATACGAAGCACGTGCTGCTAACCTTGAAAGTAAAGCCTTTGAAGACGCCGTTGCGGATCAGATGGCTCTTTGGGATAAAGATGGCACATTTATGAATGATACAGCCTTTGAAAATGAGGTTGAGAATGCTGCTAAGAGAGGGGATGAAATTAAGCTCGAGGCTCTTATGCGTACTGCGGCTAAGGGGTCTGACAATCAGCGTAAACGTCTCATTAGCGGCGCATCTAAAGCCTTCGCTGGTGGAAGTGTAAACAAGGCAATAGCCGGAAGACTTGGTTCGCATCTTACTAATAATGGAATATATAAGACCAATGATCCTTCTGCCTATGCACTTGGTACAGCTCTTTCTAATGCCGTTGGTAATAATACGTATGGTACCAAAGGTAAAGATGGTAATGGTAAAGACTTTGATCATACCATTGGTAAATTTACGATGCAGAACTTTGCTGGTTCACGTATCTTTAATGGTAAAGTTGCACCAACCGCATCATTTAACTTTGATGACGCTGAGTTTGACAACCTCAGAGACAATATCCAGTACATGAGTGATAGCCAGAAGCAACAGCTCGTAGACTTCATGCAAAAAGCAGTGGATGCAAAGAAGAACGATACGACTGGTCAATATAATGGTGTGAAACCAGAAACGATGCAGCAGATTCAGAGAATTATTACGGAGGCAAGCAGCAGTCCTACCGATATGGCGCTCTATGTTTAATAATAAGTTATGGAAATTACTCTCCAAATCATAATTCTTGTAGTCGGATTCATAGTTCTTATAAAAGGCGCGGATATCTTTGTTGATGGTGCGTCAGCAATGGCAGAAAATTTTAAAGTTCCGAAAATGCTGATTGGGCTTACAATCGTTGCATTTGGTACGTCTGCACCAGAGTTTGCAGTTAGTATAAAGTCGATTCTTTCTGGAAATACAGACATGTTACTTGGTAACGTCATCGGTTCAAATATTCTCAATATCCTTCTCATTCTTGGTATCGCTTCAATGATAAAGCCGTTAATTGTACAAAATAATACGGTGAAAAAAGAGTTGCCAATCATCCTTCTGATGAGTTTAATGTTTGCAACTCTTATACTTGATAACGTATTTAATCCAGGTGTTCCAGCTAGCTTTTCTCGTCAGGATGGCATCGTAATTGTGCTTGCATTTAGTATTTTTGTTTACTATCTAATAAGCATGAACCGTGCAAAGAAAACTACGAATGAGCTAAAGAGAGTGAATGATACACTTGATCTTCTGAATGGCGATAAAACTGTTGCAGAAATCAAAGAAGAAGAGGAAATTGAAGCTCCAAGCATGGGTCTCCTAAAGGCAATACTTTTGACTGTTCTTGGTATTATCGCAATTGTCATTGGTTCAAATCTTGTTGTTGACTCCGCATCAGAACTCGCTGGTATGTTTGGTGTATCTGCACGTATGATTGCTCTAACAATTGTTGCACTTGGTACATCCTTACCAGAACTTGTAACGTCAATTGTTGCAACTAAAAAAGGCGAAGTTGACCTTGCAATCGGTAATGTCGTTGGATCAAATATCTTCAATATTGGAGTTGTTACTGGAATCCCTGTTGCTCTTTTTGGTAGCATTAATAACATCACATTTAGCCCAGTCGATATTGTTGTGATGGTAATGTCTGCATTTATGCTTTATTTATTTGCGCGTGATGATCGTCGTATATCTAGACTAGAAGGTGTGATTCTTTTATTAATCTTTGTCGGATATTATAATTACGTCATTATCTCAGGACTTGGTGTCGCTTAAACTACCTTTTCATGTTATAATATATGCATGAAAATTAGGGAAAATATACCGATTTCAGAACTCACGACTATGCGTATTGGTGGGAATGCACGCTTTGTTTTTGAAGTAGAAACTGAAGAAGACGCTTTTTCTCTAAAAAATGAACTTGAAAAATACGAAATAGAAAAATGGTATTTCCTTGGACGTGGCGCTAACACTTTTGCGAAAGATACTGGTTTTTCTGGTGCTATTATTATAAATAAAATTGGTGGCATAGAAATTGAAGATCTTGGAAATGAAGTGCGTTTTACGGTTGGTGGTGGCGTTGAATGGGACGACTTTATTAGGGAAACGACAAAAATTGGATGTACTGGCGTCGAATGTCTTGCAGGAATTCCCGGCACTGTTGGCGCAGCACCTGTGCAGAACATTGGTGCGTACGGACAAGAAGCAAAAGATTCTATTACGAAAATCTTTGCAATCGATTTTGAAACAAGTGCAAAAATTGAACTAAAAAAAGACGAATGTGATTTCTCTTACCGCCACTCGATTTTCAACTCTTCAGCACGCGAAAGATACTTTATTTACAAAGTCGAGTTTGTTCTTAGAAAAGGACAGATTGAATCTGAATTATACGGTTCGCTTGAATCATATTTAAATAGTAAACAGATCGAATCAAGAGACCCTGAAACTCTTGCAAATGCCGTAAGAGCAGTCCGCGATTCTAAACTCCCAGATCCAAAAGATTTTGCAAGTTCAGGTAGTTTCTTTAAGAATATTTATGTTGATGAATCAGAAGTAAAAAGTCTCGATGAACGTGGAATCCCTCATCATGGTACAAAAGTTAACACTGGTTGGCTTATCGAAAATGTAGGGTTAAAAGGTAAAGATTTTTATGGCTTTAAGATCTCCGAAAAAGCGTCATTAGTTCTTATTAATGAATCCGGAAAAAGTTATGCAGATTTAGAAAAAGCTATATCTGAGATTTCGAAGATCGTTGAAGAAAAATTTGGGTTTAAACTCGAACAAGAACCAAATGTGATTGAGGGGTAAAATGGTAAAAATACTAGATGGAAAAGAATTAGCTGGTTTTATTAAGGAGCGTCAAGCACATCTCGTTAAGATTTTGCGCAGTCAGAAGAAACATCCAAGACTTGTGATTGTGCGTGATTCGGAAAATCCAGTTATTACAAAATACGTAAATTTGAAGTGCGCATACGGAAATGATATCGGCATTGAAGTCGTTGATGAATACGTAAAAAACCCAAGTCTTGAGGTTTTAAGAGAAGCCGTAAAACGTGCAAGTGAGGATGAGACGGTCTCTGGAATAATTGTCCAGCTCCCGCTTACAAACACTGACTGGACTGAAGCTGTGGTGAACGAAATTACTCCAGAAAAAGATGTTGATGGACTTGCGGACTATGACGGAAAAGAAGATAAACGCGTCTTTGATTCTGCAACTGCGACTGCAATCAACTGGCTCTTGGTTGGGCATAACATTGAACTTTCGGGGAAGAAAATTGCTATTGTTGGTCGTGGAAAATTGGTTGGCGCACCGCTAACTCGCATGTGGATAAACTCCGGATTTGACGTCGAGGTATTCCATCGAGGTTCAGATTTCTCGAAATTGAAGGACTTTGATGTAATCGTTACTGCAACTGGCGACCCACATCTCATTACTAATGAAATGATAAAAGAAGGTTCAATTATTGTTGATGCTGGAACTGCAAGCGAGGGCGGACATCTTGTTGGCGACATTTCGGAAGAGATTAGAGAAAGGAGTGATCTTTTTGCAATAACCCCAAAAATCGGTGGTGTTGGTCCATTAACGGTGTCAGTGTTATTTGAAGATGTATTAAAAGCGGCAGCAATGGAGAAATAAAAATGAATGATAAACTTGAAAAATTAAAAGCAAAGAAAATTGTCCTTTATTCAATGGTCGCTTTTTGGGTAAATTTCTTTATTATTCTATTCACCCATGTGGTTACCGGAACAACTGGTTTGAGGCTGGATTATAGTATTTCGAAGTATGTTGGACTTTCATTCCCATCAGCAATCATGTTCTTAGTTATTAACTCAGCTGTTGCTTTTGGAATGTGGCACTATTTAAAGCCGAAACTCTCAAATACTATACAACGTATCCTAATGATTACTATCGTCATCACATTAATTGGACTCAGCCTTTGTCCAATTAGCTTATTCGATACGATCATTCCGTCGCCAATTATCCTTGGCCGCACACCAATCTCATTTCTTCATGTTTTAACTTCACGTCTTATGTTTGTAATAATGGCAGCATTTTCACTTCTAACATTTTATCTTGGTAAGAGCCGAACTCTGCATGATAAGAATACGCAAAAAACTTGTCTAGCTTTCTTTATCTACGCAGCAATCTGTACTGTTCTTTATATATTTTTCCCAAGCATCTTCTGGTCAGTCGACGTGATTATTGAGTCGCTCTATATTGCGTTTTTCTTTATTGTTGTATTATCATTCTAAAATTTGTCATAAAAAATGGTACCCGCGGAGGGGCTCGAACCCCCGACCCTCTGTTCCGAAGACAGATGCTCTAATCCACTGAGCTACGCGGGCAAATGATAATGCTATTCTACCACATTTTTCTACCTCTGTAAAATATGATATAATTACTCAAATGAATATTGTCATTCCGATTATTCTAATCCTCGTTGTTCTGTTTGGATTTACGGCTTTTACGGGTGCTCCATATGTTCCAAGTCTAAAATCGGAAATCAAAAAAGCCTTCACAAAACTTTACAGAATATCTAGTAAAGATTTTTTGATTGACTTAGGTGCAGGCGACGGTATTGTCCAAAAAATTGCAAGCGAATACGGCGCGAAGTCTGTAGGTATAGAGCTAAACCCAATAATTGCTACGATCGCAAAAATCAGATTGAGAAAAATTAAAAATGCAAAAATCGTCACAAAAAATTTTTATAATTATAAATTTCCAAGAGAAACAACAGTTGTTTATGTGTTTGGCGATTCCAGAGATCTAAGTAAAATTTTTAAAAAGATTGAAAAAGAAGCAAAACGACTTAGTAAAACTTTGAAAGTAATCTCGTATGGATTTGAGACGAAAGACTATGAATTGTTGAAAAAAGTTGGTGCGTATTTTCTCTATGAAGTTCGCTAAAACACCGAATAAGTGATATAATAAGCTTATGGCAAAACGAAAGAAACGAAAATCTACAAGAGAAGCAGCTCCTGAACATAAGCTGCCGGGTGGTTTCTGGCGTCAAGTTGGCGCTGTTGTTCTTCTAGCACTTGCAGTTGTCCTTGTTATGACATGGTTCGGCTCTGGTGGCACTGTCTTAAATGCGATTCATACTGGTGCACTTTATGCAATTGGTTACGCAGCATATTTTATCCCTGTGCTTCTTGCTTACCTTGCAGTGATGATTTTTCGCGCAGAAGGGAATCGTCTTCCGTTTGTTACATGGCTTGCAAGCTTTTTGATGGTTGCATGGCTTTCTGGAATTTTCGGCATCCCAACATTTGGTCAAGAAAATCCAACCGGCGGTATTGTTGGTGAAGGCCTAAATAGCCTTATGACTCAGATTCTCGATAAAAGCGTAGTCGTGTTTATCTATGCTCTATTGATTTTCTTAACTGGGATATTTATTCTTGCGGTTTCGCCAGCTTCAGTCTTTCGTTTTATTGGTGGCCTCTTTAGGAGTACACGCCGTGCAGAAGATCAAGAAAATGCAAAAATTGCTCGTCGTGCAAACCTTGACGCTGACGCAGCTAAAATTCCGGTTAGAGGTGGTATTTCAGCGGCGGTTGCCGAGGCCGATAAAGAAAACCGTAAATTAAACATTAGTCATGCAAAACCTGAAAGCAAACCTGAAGTAAAAGAACCAGAACGCGCACTTGTTGCTGTGTCTGACCCAAATTGGAAGATGCCTTCAACTGAACTTCTTTCTAAGAAAACCAATCCACCTGATGGAGGTAATATCCAGCAGAATGCTGCAATTATTCGTCAAACCTATGAACAGTTCGGCATTAACGTTGAAATTGATGGCGCAAATGTTGGTCCTCGTGTTACACAATACACCTTGAGACCACCTGCAGGTATTAATCTCGGAAAAATCACTGCGCGTGACAAAGAACTCGCAATGAATCTTGCGGTTGATAAAATCCGTATTGAAGCTCCAATTCCTGGTACAAACCTTGTTGGTGTTGAGCTTCCGAACGCTCGTTCTGAGGGTGTAACTCTTCGCGGTCTTCTTGAGAGTCCAGCTTGGAAGAAAGCCGACAAACCACTAACCTTCATTGTTGGTAAAGATATTTCTGGCGCACCAGTCGTCGCAAACCTCGCAAAAATGCCACATCTTCTTATTGCGGGTACAACTGGTTCTGGTAAGTCTGTGATGACAAATATTCTTATCTCGTCACTCCTTTATCGTAATGCTCCAAGTGACCTTAAACTTATCATTGTCGACCCAAAGCAGGTTGAAATGGTTCAATATGACGGTATTCCACATCTTCTAACTCCAATTATTAACTCTACTGATAAAGCACTCTCAGCAATGAAGTGGGCAGTAAATGAGATGGAGCGTCGCTATTCGCAAATGGCTGAAGAACATGTAAAAAATATCGAAGATTATAACGCTAAAATTATGAGCAAAGCTGCTACTGTGAAAGACGAGGACGGTAATGAACAGCAACATGAAGGCGCAAAAATGCCATACATTGTCGTTATCATTGATGAGATGGCAGACCTCATGATGCAAGCAGGAAAAGATCTCGAACAGCCGATCGTTCGTATAGCACAGAAGGGCCGTGCTGCTGGTATGCATCTCGTTCTTGCTACACAGCGTCCAGTTGTAAAAGTTATTACCGGCCTTATTAAATCAAACGTTCCTGGCCGTATTGCCTTTGCTGTAAATAACAACCAGGATTCGCGTATCATGCTTGATATGGGCGGCGCAGAAAAACTTCTTGGTGCTGGTGATATGTTGATGCTCACAACCGAAATGATGGGTAAGCCTCGCCGTATTCAGGGTGCGTTTGCATCAGATTCTGAAATTGAGAAATTAACGAATTTCCTTCGTGAACAACGTGCTCCAGAATATAATGATGAAGTTATTGCTCAGGCGGTTTCAGTTGGCCCTGCTGGTGGTGGTGCAATTGGCGACCTTGGTCGTAAATATGATCCAAACGATCCAATCGTCAGAAAAGCAGTTGAGCTTTCGATTCAAAAAGGAAAATTCTCTACCGCAATGCTTCAAACGTATCTTGGAAAAGGTCATGGCTTCGTTTCGGGTCTCGCCATCTGGTTTGAAGAGATCGGAATTATTGGGCCAGCAAACGGCAATAAGCCACGTGACGTCCTAATTACATCACTTGATGAATTTGACGAAATCGTAAATCAATAGAAAACAAACCTCCGAAAAAACGGAGGTTTTTCTATGGACTTTTCCACAATTTTGTGCTAAAATAACAGGTAATATTAGCTCAGCAAACAACCATTTATGAGTGTGTTTGCTTTAACCAAAGGAGTACAAAGTGAAACAGTATGAACTTACTGTCATGTTCCATCCTGATTTAGAGATGAACTTGACTCCAGCTGTTGATAAGGTGAAAAAAATCATCGAATCTGCAGATGGCAAAATCGTCAAAGAGACGAATGAAGGCAAGAAACGTATGATGTACTCGATCAAGGGTAATGACTATGCTGTCTATTACTACTATGAACTCGAGCTTCCATCAACTGCACCTGCAAAGATTTCGTCAGCTTTGAACATCACTGATGAAACACTTCGTTATCTTCTCTGTGCTGCTGATCCACGCAAAGCAAAATATGAAGCTTTGAAAAAATCAGCTGAACCTGAAGAAGAAAACGCAGAAAAATCAGAAGAATAATTAAGAGAGGAGTTTATTTATGGCGCGGGGTTTTAGTAAAGCAATCATCATCGGTAATATCACAAGAGATCCAGAGCTCAGAGCAATCTCTTCTGGCTCACAAGTTTGTTCTTTTAGTGTTGCAGTAAACCGCAACTACAAAGGCGCCGATGGTTCCGATAAAGAATCAGTTTCATTCATTAACTGTACGGCTTGGGGTAAAGCTGCTGAAATTATCTCAGAATACGGCAAGAAAGGAACCGGAATTATGGTTTCTGGCCGCCTCGAACAACGTTCATATGAAGCTAAAGATGGTTCAAAGCGCTCAACAACTGAAATTGTTGTAGAAGACTTTAACTTCCTCGGTGGACGTGATAGTGGTTCAAGCTACTCAAGTGACGGTGCTCAGGATGAAGCTCCAGAAGATATCGCACCAGATGATATTCCTGATGAACCAATTGATCTTAGTGATGTACCATTCTAAGAAAAATAATTAAAGGAGAAAAATGAGAAGGGTTAAAAACGATCCAAATCTTTACTTCGATTATCGTGATGTAAAGACTTTGCAACGCTACATTGACGCTTATGGCCGCATTGAGCCAATCTCAAAGACTGGTCTTTCTGCAAAGCAACAACGTCAACTCGCAGTTGCTATCAAACGTGCACGTCATCTTGCACTTTTGCCATTCGTGGCTGAATAATTTAATGCTTAATTTATTTAAGCGGAGAGGAAAAATATGTACGGACCAACAGATTTGAAGAAAAATGTGCTGATCACACTTGACGGGCAACCGTACAAGGTGGTTGAGTACTCCCAAAAAGTTATGGGCCGTGGTGGTTCAATCGTAAACGTAAAGGTTAAAAACCTTATTACTGGCGCTCTTCTTCCAAAGACTTTTAAGGGTCAGGAAAAAATTGAGCCAGCAGAAGTTACAAACAAACACGTCCAATATCTTTATAAGGATGATGAAAAATTCTATTTCATGGATCCAGAATCATTCGAACAATATGAGCTATCAGCTGATATGGTTGGTGATATGAAGGATTTCATGAAAGACGGCGACGAGATGGATATTCAGTTCTATAACGGAACTGCAATCAACCTCGTTCTTCCTAAAAACCTTTGGCTTGAAGTCACTTACACTGAAACTGCAGTAAAGGGTGATACTTCAACTTCAATTGTTAAGGATGCAACTCTTGAAACTGGAGTCGTGATCAAGGTTCCAGCATTCATTAAAGTTGGCGACATCGTTTCCGTTGATACTGATACTTACGCTTATCGTGAGAGGAGAAAATAATTAGCGCTCCAGTATCAAGAGCAGAAGGTAAACTCGCGGGCGCAGCTCGCGAGTTTGCTTACGATTTTCGAGAAAAAGTTGTGCTCGATATTGGTTCCTCAACTGGCGGATTCACGGAATATGCGCTAAACGCTGGCGCAAGCCATGTCATCGCAATTGAAAAGGGGACAAAACAAATGAAGGCCCCACTTCGTTTTGATCCAAGAATTGATCTACGTGAAAAAACAGACATTTTTAATATTACTCGTGAAGATTTAGAAACTTGCGATTATTTTGAAACACTTGATTCAAACAAGTCTCAAATTTCTAAAAAACATATTGATGTTATACTGGCGGACGTTTCTTTTGTAAGTCTTAAAAAAGTGCTTTTGTATGCAAAGTATCATATTGCGAGCATCGACACCGACTTTCTTGTCATGCTAAAACCGCAATTTGAAGCGAAACCATTCGAACTTAAACGCGGCGTCGTGAAGAACGAAAAAATTAGACGAGACATTATTAAAGAATTTGAGAAATGGCTAAAAACTCATGGATTTATTATTATCAAGAAACGAGATAATGACTTTTCTGGAAGAAACGGCAATCTTGAACGTTTTTATTATTTGAAGCTTGCAAAAAAATACTAATTCATTCAATCTGTTCGTGTACGTGCTAAAAGATAAGAAAATGTGCAAATCAACATTTTGAAACAGTGCTAGATTAGCTGATCTATTTTTTATGGATGATTCTTCAAGAATATATCTGTTAAATAAATGAAACTGCGCTTATGCTTGCAAGTAAAATATTTTTTGATTAAATGCGGATTGTAAAACCAGTAGTCGAGGTTTAAGCCGTCTGTGGCTTGGCGGTAAAAAGAAAGGAATATATGTCAAAACTTAATACAGAAAATCATATAAAAGGACTAGATAAACTCCAAATAAAGTATATAAAAGTAAAAGTGAATAAGTAACTAAAAAGTAGAAGTGAATTTAAAAAATATTCATCCTGTGATATAATTATTACAAGAGGATATTTATGAAAAAAGAAGCAACATATCAGCAGGAAATCGGTCGTGTGATCGAGAGTATGCGCAAAGAAAAAGGGTTAACACAATCCGAACTTGCGAAAAGAATAGGAACCTCTCAATCAGCAATACATCGTATTGAAAAAGGTGATCAAAACATTTCACTTGAAATGGTTAAGAAGGTTTCAAGTGAGTTAGGCGGACAGATTCTCTCTATTAATGATTCCTCCTCGCAAAGTTATCGCATCAATGGCGGTAATACTCTTTCTGGTGAAATCACTATCAATACATCAAAGAACGCGGCCGTTGGCCTTTTGTGTGCTTCGTTACTTAATTCTGGAAAAACAATTTTGCATCATGTTGCAAGGATTGAAGAGGTTTTTCGCATCATTGAAGTCCTTGAGTCAATTGGTGTGAAATGTAAATGGGTTAATCGTAGAAAAGATCTTGAGATTATATCACCGAAAGAATTAAACTTAAAGAACTTGGACGTCGAAGCGGCTCGTAGAACTCGTTCGATTATTATGTTTATGGGTCCGCTTCTTCACAAGTTCAAAAAATTTGAATTACCTTATGCCGGTGGATGTTCTCTTGGAACAAGAACTGTCGATCCGCATCTTCGCGCACTCAGCTCATATGGATTAGAAATCGATGCAAAAACAAAAGTTGGTTTCTATGAAGCTACTGTCGATCAGAAAAGTCTTAAGACGAAAGAACCAAAGAGAATTGTCCTGATTGAACGTGGTGATACTGTGACCGAGAATGTCTTGATGGCAGCAGCCCTTTATCCAGGCAAGACGACAATTATTGGCGCATCTCCAAATTATATGGTACAAGATGTTTGTTTCTTCCTTGAAAAGCTTGGTGTAAAAATTAAAGGTATTGGTTCAACTACTCTTGAGGTTACTGGTGTAGAAAAAATTGACAAAGAAATTGAATATTGGCCGAGTGAAGATCCGATTGAATGTATGAGTTTTATTGCTGCTGCGCTTGTGACAAAATCTGAGATAACAATTACGCGTGCTCCAATCGAGTTTCTTGAGATTGAGCTTGAGGTTTTAAAATCGATGAACGCAGAGATAATTGTTAGCGAAGAATATAAATCGAGAAACGAGAAAACTCGTCTTGTCGATTTGACGATTAAAAAATCGAAGCTAAAAGCGCCTATGGATAAGATTCATCCAATGCCATTCCCAGGACTTAACATTGATAATTTGCCGTTCTTTGGAGTTATTGCTGCGGTTGCTGAAGGTCGTACTCTCATCCATGACTGGGTCTTTGAGAACCGTGCAATTTATACAAGTTATCTCTCAAACTTAAACGCAAAAGTTGAACTTCTTGACGCTCATCGTGTATATGTTGAAGGCCCAACAAATTGGCGCCCTGCTGAACTCGTTGCGCCACCAGCTCTTCGCCCAGCAGTTGTGATTTTGATTGCAATGCTTGCGGCACCTGGCACTTCAATTCTTAGAAATGTATACTCAATTTCGCGTGGTTATCAAGATTTCGCACGTCGTCTAAATCATCTCGGTGCTGATATCCAACCATTAGCGGGGATTTAACTAATATTCAGGAAATGGGTCGCCATCGTCATATTCGATGTCATCCTGCCAGTTATTTGATGATTTTGTTGATGGTTTTTTGTAGAATCTTGCAAATGGATCAAAAGGTTTCTTTTTTGGATGAGGTGCATATGGGTCAAATTCCTCGTCAACCTCATCGTATTTTTCGTTCGCATATTGCCCCTCAGTTGCTGAGTATGGATTATATCCGAGTTCAGTTAGAAATCTTGAAGGTAAATTATAAGCTCTTTGCCCCATCGAAAATCTGCTTGATGCAAAAGTTAAAAATAGCTTTTCCTTTGCACGTGTCATACCGACATATGCGAGACGGCGTTCCTCTTCGATTGAATCTTCAGAGTCATCGTGTAGAGACGGGAATAAACCTTCTTCGAGTCCAACAATGAAAACAACTGGAAATTCAAGACCTTTTGCTGCATGAAGGGTCATGAGTGTCACGGAGTTTCTATCGCTTTCCTCATCAGCTGAAGACATTAACACTGCCTCGGCAAGAAACTCGTCGAGTGTTTCGAATTCTGATGCGTTGCTTACCATTGCATTGAGGTTTAATGCACGTTCGTCTCCTGCTGGAGTTCCATCTTTTACTAGTTCAACCAAATTAAATTCTTCGAGCATACTCAATACAATTTCGGAAGGTTCTGTCGTTAAATCTACTGAACGAATATATTTCTGGAGTTTCTCAATGGATGTTTTGGCTCTGCCAGAAGTAATTATAGATAAGTCATCTTCACGTAAGACGTCTACTGATGTTGAGCCTTCCATTGCCGATAATAATTTTGTGATTGATGACGGTCCAACGCCAGGTAAAACATTCTTACAAACACGTTCGAATGAAACTCTATCACGCGAATTTACGAGTATTTTAAGGATTGCGAGTGCGTCCTTAATCTCCTTACGATCGTAAAAACGTACGCCGCCAATGATTTTGTAAGGTATCCGCATGTCTAATAACGCTTTTTCGAAATTATAAGATTGAGCATTTGTTCGATATAGAATAGCGAAGTCGGAATAATTTCGGTGTTGCGCGAGTGTGGCTATTTTAAAGGCGACGAATTTTGCTTCTGCGTTTTCGTCCTGCACATTTTTTATATCAACTGGCTCACCATCACCAGCCTCTGTAAATAATGTTTTTTCTGTACGTGTTTTGTTGTAGTTAATAATTTTTTGAGATGCTTTCAGGATATTTCCAGTCGAGCGATAATTCTGCTCTAGCTTTATAACGGTTGCACCTGGAAAATCACGTTCAAAATTTAAAATATTTGTAAAATCAGCACCACGCCAAGAATAAATTGACTGCCAATCGTCACCAACGACGCAAATATTTCTTTCGGAATTTATAAGACACTTAACAAGTCTGTATTGTATATGGTTCGTGTCTTGGTATTCATCAATCAAAACGTGTTTAAAACGATTGCGCCATTTGTTGCGAATTAACAGGTCCTTTTCGAAAAGATTTGTGACTCGAAGTATTAAATCATCAAAATCTAGCGCATTCGATTCACGCTTCATTTTTTCGTATAAACGATATACTTTTGCAGTATTCTTCTGATTTGGATATACTGCAGATGCTTCATATTCATCAATCGATTCGTCAGAGTTCTTTAAGCTCGATATTATTGATTGTATAGCCTTTGGCTTTAAATATTTATCGTCGATTCCAAGCTCCTTAAAAGCGCGTTTAATGAGAGATATCTGATCATCCATATCGTAAATTACAAAGTTTTTATCGAGACCAGCAGATTCTGCTTCAATTCTAAGAATTTTTACACAGATCGAATGGAAAGTGCCCATGTATGGCATGAATTCTCTTGGCACTTCATCATATTTTTCTGGGTAAAGTAGATTCCAGAGTCTTCCGCGCATTTCCTTTGCAGCTTTGTTTGTAAAAGTAACCGCTAGAATTTCACGTTCAGAAATGCCAGTTGATAAAAGATTGGCGATACGATGGGTTAAAGTTTTGGTTTTTCCAGAACCGGCACCAGCCAAAATTAACACTGGTCCTTTCAGTGTTTTAACTGCACGTGCCTGCTCTTTATTTAAACCCTCCGTAAACATGTAATGATTATAGCAAATCTTGCAAAACTTGTGTATCACTGTTATCATGGTTATGTATGAAACTGCGAACTCATACTATTTCTGTATCTAAATTATCTTATGTTTGGATTTTTGCCGTTGTTGGCTTGCTTTTTGGCTTCCTAATTACAGCAAACTTTTCAAGAATGCACGACTCAAAAGTTTATGCAGAAGAGTATACGGATAACGAAGATGCAGAAAATATTACTGATAATCGCTTCGTTACTTTCCACGAAAACGGCGAGAGTTTGACGATTAAAACGGATGCAAAAACCGTCGGTGAAGCAATTTCTCGCGCAAAAATCAGTCTCGCTGAGTATGATATTACTGACCCAGCTAGAGATGAGAAAATCAATTCTGATAACTACCACATCAATATTTATCGTGCACGACCAGTTCTTATTTCAGATGGTGTAATAAAGAAATATATCATGAGCGCAAGCTATGACAAAGAGCAGGTTGCGAAAGCCGCGGGATTCACAGTTTATGATGGCGATAAAATTTTGACAAGAACAAAGGCCCAAAATCTTCTTGAAACTGGCTTAGTTGATGTCTATGAAATAAAACGTAATGGCGGTTCAACTATTACGGTCGAAGAGAATATTTCCTATGACGAAAAGACTGTTCAAGATAATAACTTAGCTGCTGGTCAACAAGTCGTAAAGCAACTCGGTGAACTTGGCAAAAAAGTTACAACTTACAAAGTCCAATTTAAGGATGGAAAAGAAGTTACTCGCATAAAAATCTCTGAAGAAGTTACGAAACAACCAGTTTCTCGTATTACTGCAGTAGGTACAAAAATTTCAGAGATTGTACCAAACCCAGACAAAGCAACCTGCCAGGCTTGGATGCGTGCCGCTGGAATTTCCGAAAATGATCTAGAAGTTGCATATACACTAATTTGGCATGAATCAAAATGTCGATACAATGCAACAAATAGATCTTCTGGTGCATACGGTATTCCGCAATCACTTCCTGGTAATAAAATGGCAAGTGAAGGCTCAGATTGGCAAACGAATCCGATTACTCAGATTCGCTGGATGATAAAATATGTCAAAAATCGCTACGGTAGCTGGCAAGAAGCTTGGCACTTCTGGGGATGTCGTGGACAGTGTCGCAATATAAAAAATAAGACTTCCAACTGGTATTAATATGGCGCTACAAAACAATAAATCGCTTGGACAACACTGGCTAAAAGATCGCGAGATTCTTGAGGAAATTGCTGATGAAACACTCTTGACTGACAAGGATGGTTTGCCTCTTGAAAATCAACCGGCCTGTTTGGAAATTGGCCCTGGTCTTGGGACCCTAACTAGTAGTCTGCTTAGAAGATTTCCAAAGGTTACTGCAGTTGAATTTGATCCAAAACTGGCACATAATCTTCCAAACTCTTTCCCTGGGAAAAACCTTGAAGTTATAAACGAAGACTTTTTGAAATACGACCTTTCGACGATGCCGGAAAAATATGTTGTTTCTGGAAATATCCCATACTACATTACTAGCCCAATAATCAAGAAATTACTTGAAGCAAAAAATAAACCAGAAAAAATTGTTTTACTGATTCAGAAAGAGGTAGCTGAGCGTATCCTTGCGGAGCCAGGGAAACACACATATCTAAGTCTAAGTGTACAAAATTATGCTGAAGTAAAACCAGGTATTGTTGTTCCAAAAGGATTCTTCACTCCGCCCCCAAAAGTTGATTCTGCTACGATAATTTTGATACCTAGAAAAAAGCCTCTTGTTGGTGAAGATGTTCTGCGTTTTCTAAAACAAGGTTTCAGCAACCCACGAAAAAAACTTATAAAAAACCTTCCATATGAAAACTTAAAACTCGAACAATCATTTGACGAGTTAATGTTTGATAAAAATATTCGTCCAAGTGATTTATCTCATGAACAATGGCAGCAATTGCTTGACAAGATGCCAAAACGCGCTTAAAATAAACATAAGGTTTATGCTATCTGTGTGTCCTGAGCACATAAGAGCAAGAAATTAGAAAGGAAAAAATGAAAAAGTTAAATACTAGTAAGAAGGGTTTCACGATCATTGAGGTTGTCCTCGTGCTTGCGATTGCGGGTCTTATTTTTATGATGGTATTCATCGCTCTCCCTGCACTTCAACGCTCACAACGTGATACTCAACGTAGTAGTGATATTTCACGCGTTCAGACTGCACTTAATCAATATCAGTCTAATAACCGTGGCGCAATTCCAACAACAGGTAAATATGTCGCTGGCCACGAAAACCCATCATCAACAAAAGTAACAAGCGCAACCGGCACGAAGTCATGGTCGTATTTCTATGATAATTATCTAATTGTTGACTCTGCAGGTTCACAAGATGTCTTCGCAGATCCAGACGGTAGCTATTACTCTCTTTGGATTGTTGATTGTAAAGACACTAAGACGACCAGCACCGACACACCCTGTGATAACGGTCAACGCTATAATGTAACCTTTGACGAACAAGCACTTGGCTCACTCGAAAGCGCTGGCGGTATTCAAACCCCAGACAACGATGATACTGGTGCTGAAATGGGTCACTCAATCTCAATCATTACCCACGCAACATGTAAGGGCGAAGTTGCATACTACTCAACAGGTGCACGTAAGGTTGCTATCCTCTATAAGAAGGAAAGCGGTGGTACCTTCTGTCTTAATAACTAGTTGAAAACACGCGAAGAACTAAAAAGTACTCCTCAAAAAGGGGTACTTTTTCTATGCCTTTTATGGTAGAATATATATTATACTGAATTAGGAGTTCTATGGTTGAAAAAATGAATAAAAATACAAAAAATTTAAAGAAAAAACCAGGGAATAGCGTCCGTGGGTTCATCTTCTTTTTAATACTGTTTTTATTTGGCTATGCGATGTTTAATAGTATCTTTGGTGGAAACGTAAAAACTGAAGATGTCGCACTTTCTGACGTGGTTGCACGCGCAAATGATGAAAATGGAAACATTAAAAAAATTACAGTTTCGGGGGATGATCTTCTTATTACGTTAAAAGATAAAGAGGCTCCAACTCAACATTCTAGAAAAGACTCTTCTGGAACGCTCTACGAACAAGGTCTTAAAAATAATTGTGAAGGCCTCTCGAACGGTGAACTAAAAAAATGCCAAGAAAAGTATCCAACTATTGAATATAAAGAACCGGTCGACTATAGTGGAATTATCTTCAATATTATTACTCTTGGCGTCCCAATTCTTATTATCATCCTTTTCTTTAGCTATATGATGCGCCAAGCTCAATCAATGAATAAGGAAAACATGGGCTTCGGTAAAGCAAAGGCAAAACTTTATGGCCCAGACAAAAAGAAGGTCACGTTTAAAGATGTAGCTGGTAATGAAGCAGCAAAGCAAGATCTTGAAGAAATTGTAGACTTCCTTAAAAATCCTAAGAAGTACGAAGTTCTCGGTGCAAAGATTCCACGTGGCGTGCTTCTTGCTGGTGATCCAGGTACTGGTAAAACTTTAATGGCTCGTGCAGTTGCTGGTGAAGCAAATGTCCCATTCTTTAGCATCTCTGGTTCTGAATTTGCAGAAATGTTTGTCGGTGTCGGTGCAAGCCGTGTTCGCGACCTCTTTAGTAAGGCAAAGAAAAATGCTCCATCAATCATCTTTATTGATGAGATTGATGCCGTTGCACACAAGCGCGACGCACGTGGTGGTGCTGGTCGCGAAGATGAACAAACCTTGAACCAAATCCTTGTCGAAATGGATGGTTTTGATAACGAGTCTGGTGTTATTGTTATGGCTGCAACTAACCGTGTCGATATGCTTGATAAAGCGCTTCTTCGCCCAGGCCGTTTTGATCGTCACGTTGACGTCGCTCTCCCTGAAAGGAAAGATCGTCTTGCAATTCTTAAAGTTCACTTTAAAAACAAACCTCTTGACGAAGATGTCGACCTCGACTCATTAGCAGCAAAGACTGCTGGATCTTCTGGTGCAGACCTTGCAAATATTGCAAACGAAGCTGCAATTACTGCCGCTCGTGAAGGTCATAAGACTATCTCAGCTAATGACGTTACCGAGGCGTTTGAACGTGTAGCTATCGGTCCAAAACGTCAATCAAAAGTCATGAATGATCATGAAAAGAAACTTACTGCTTACCACGAAGCTGGCCATGCAATTGTTGGCCACGTCCTTCCTGATTCAGATCCAGTTCATAAAGTCACAATTATTCCACGTGGGCATACCGGTGGTGTAACCTGGTTCCTTCCTCCGGAAGATCGTAGCTACAAAAATATTTATGAGCTCAAAGATATTCTTGCCCGTGCAATGGGTGGACGTATCGCTGAAAAAATCATCTTTGGAAAAGATGACGTTACGACCGGAGCAAGTTCGGATCTTAAAAATGTTGCAAGTCTTGCGAAAGAGATGATTATTGAAGAAGGTATGGGTAACGAGACTCGTAATCTTGTTTTCCCATCTGAAGCAACTGGCTATTACACTATCTCGACAGGTAAGCCATATTCAGAGAAGACTGCTGAACTTATTGATAAAGAAATAAAAGCCCTTTCAGATGAAGCAGCAAAACGCGCAGAAATCGTTCTTAAAGCCAATAAAGACGTTTTGGATCGTCTCGCAAACGCGCTTCTAGAAAAAGAAACTCTCGAGGAAGAGGAACTTCCAGCTCTTCTTAAGGGGACGACACTCCCAGAAGGAGCAAAACTTCACTAATGAAAAAATTCCAATTTCGCTCAGTCGTAGCACTCGCGAACAGTAAACTTTCGATTAAGTTTGCTGCTTTGCTTCTTAGTTTCTCGACTCTTATATCTGCGTTGCTTGGAATATTTCGTGATCGTTTGTTAAATTCGCTTTATCTTGACACTTATCCAACCGGTATTGATGCTTATACTGCTGCCTTTACTGTCCCTGACTTTATGTTCTTTGTCCTAACTTCTGGTGCATTGGCAGTTTCGTTTATTCCAGTTTTCAACCAACGTCTTGCCTCTGGGAATAAAAAATCTGCATGGGAATTATCGACGAGTGTTCTTAACCTCTTTGCTCTTGCAACGCTTGTTACGTCGATTCTTATTATGATTTTTGCTGATCCTTTGATCCGTTATGTTGTTGGCCCAGGTCTTGATGAGTCTGGTACAACTCTTGCAATTAATATGATGCGTGTAATTGCAATCAATCCATTCTTATTCTCAATTGCGACTGTATTGTCTTCAATGCAACAAGCCGTCGGTCGATTTGTCTTCTATTCTCTTGCTCCAGCTCTCTATAATATCGGCATCCTAATCGGTATTATGGTCTTCACTAACGGCATAAATATTTTTGGCTTCCAAATCTTCGAGGGCGGAATTATGGGTGTTGCGCTCGGCGTGGTCTTTGGCGCAGTCCTCCAGGTTATTGTCTCGCTCATTGGTCTATTTGGGCTAGGTTTTGACTATGAATTTAAGGTTTATTGGAAGAACCATGGTTTTAGATCGGTATTAAAACTTCTTCCGGCTCGCTCACTTGACCAGGGGATTGACTATGTATCAGGAATTGTAAACACAAATCTTTCATCTCGTATGGGTGCAGGTGCATTACGTAGCTATCAGCAGGCAAATACCCTCCATACCATGCCAGTTAATTTGATTGGTGTCGCTATTTCAACTGCATTTTTCCCGAAAATGACTGAAGAGGTTGGCGAAGATAATGCTGAAGAATTTAATGACACTTTTAGAAAGGCCCTGCGCATGATCGTATGGATTTCTCTTCCAGTGTCAGTGATTGCTTTTTTTGCCCGTGGCTATGTGGTGAATTTTATTAAGAATGGTGGCGATCCGGTTATTGCCTCTATTCTTGGTGCGCTTGTTCTTGCCATCTTTGCCCAATCAGTATTCCATATTGCATCACGTGGCTTCTATGCTCGACAAGATACGAAAACGCCATTCATTGTCTCGATTGTGGCAATTGGCCTCTCAATGATCTTATCGGTCCTCTTTACTATGTGGGGTTTTGGTCCAGATGGTCTTGGTTGGGCTCAAAGTATTGGTGCAGTGCTTGAGATGTTTATCCTCCTTGGAATTTTGAACCGTCGCTCAAAGAATAAACTTTTTAATAAGACCTTCTTAAAGGGCACGTGGCATATGGTTTTAGCCTCCGTTGTTACTGGTGTTGTAGCTTATATTATGACAAAGTTTCTTCCGCTTCTCGCAACTGATAATTCCTTCCTTGCTACATTCCCTAAATTCTTAATTATTAGTGCAGTCTCGCTTACTACTTATCTTGCTGCGAGCTATCTTATGGATCTTGAAGAAGTTGTACCAATCTTCAATTGGGTTAGCCGAGTTCTTTTTAGAAATATTACTGAGAAGAAAATTGACAAGAAAGACTAAAATTTCTTGTAAAAAACATTTTGCTCGTGTATAATTATATAAAGAAATAAGGAGGTTAATGACAAGAGGTCATCTTAAGACAGTATTTGCTGGTTTTGCGGCATCTTTCATGGTTGCTGTCTCTGGAGTATTCGGTGTTACTCCTGCTAGTGCAGCGAAAGCCCCAGAAACATATCTATTAGTTTCGCCTGCAAGCCAGACTCTCGGAAAGCTTGAACCGGGGAAAACATATGAGAATACATTTCTCGTAAAAAATATTGGAACAGAAACGACAAACTTTAAGATTTATCCTGCTCCATATTACGAAGAAGGCGAAGACGGAGAAAAGACTTATACCGTCACAAACAATTACACCTATCTCTCGGAATGGATTAAGTTCGATATAGAAAGAGGAACTTTAAAACCACAAGAATCTGTAAAGGTCACTTATCGCGTGAAAGTTCCTGCTGGAACTGCTGGTGGTGCACAGAATGCAGCTATCATGGTTGAATCTGAAGACACCAAAGATTCATCAAAGGTCGTTTCGGCATCTTCTCGCATTGCAATGATTCTATTTTCTCAAGTCAATGGCGAAACAAATGCTTGCGGTAAAATTGTCTATAAATCAATTCCAAACCTTCTTTTAAATCCGCCAATTATTGCATCTGGTCGCGTAGAGAACTGTGGCAATATTGACCTTAATGTTAAATATGTGATGGAAGTATTCCCGCTCTTCTCAGATGAACCTGTCTATTCAAATGAGAATCAGCCAAAGATTCTTGCAACGCTTCCTGAGACTCGTCGATACACTGCGCTTGAGTGGGAGAACACTCCGAGCTTTGGACTTTATAAGGTGAAACTATCAATAACTTACAATGGGGAAACGGAGAAAATCGAAAAAATCGTTCTCGTCTGCCCGCTTTGGTTAATTGTTCTTATCATTGTCTTTATCGGAGCACTTATCTTCTGGCTTGTGTCAAGAAGTCGTGAACGTAAGGAAAAAAAGAGTAATAAAACGGTGGAGAAATAAGGAGTTAAATATGAAAAGAATATCAAAAATATTAGCAGCAATTTCCTTTGCATTAGTGTCGGTCTTTGCTCCAGCTTCAATAGCTTATGCTGATGAAGGTGAAAAACCAGCAGTTTGGCTACAGATCTCGCCAGTTGCAAACCGTGTCGTTCTTGATCCAGGCGTAGAAATCACCGACAAGATGGAAGTTGATAACATTGGCTCAAAGAAATTTAAATTCCGCGTTTATGCAACTCCATATACTATCGCAAATGAAGCATATGAAGTAAACTTCAATACAGATACTAATCGTACTCAAATTTCTCGTTGGATCTCATTCAATCAGAATAAGGATGCAAAGAAGGATTCAGAGAAAAAATGGCAGAATGAGGTTGTATTCGAACTAGAGCCAAATGGTCGTCAAGAAGTTGAATATAAAATCTCAGTTCCAAAAGACATTCCGGACGGTGGTCAATATGCAACTATTTTTGCAGAATCAGTCCCTGAAGAAACAAGCGGTGCAACTGGTGTTCGTACTATTTCTCGTGTTGGTCTTATTCTCTATGGCCGCACCAACGGTGAAACTGTTGAAACTGCAGAAATCAGCAATTTCAGCATGAAATCATTTATTACAAGTGGCAAAATTGCAGCTGAGGTTGATATTGAAAACAAAGGTAATACCGACTTCGTCGCAACTGTCTCAATGAAAATCGATAAGGTTATCGGTGGTACCGTAGCTGAACTTAACAATCCATATCCAGTAATTCCAGATTCCCCAAAGCGCCACGCTGTTCTTGAGTGGGAAGATACGCCAATCTTTGGTATCTTCAAGGTTCATACAACTATAAAAGCAGCTGACAAAACTATCGAAGAATCTAAGCTCGTCCTTATCCTTCCAGTTTGGATTATCGTTATTATGCTTGTGCTATTGACAATCATTATTGCATGGCTTATAATCCTTATTAGGAAGCGCCGTGCTCAGAAGTCACGTCTTATCGTATAATCGCGAAATACAGATAAGAAGACTTTAAAGCAGGAGCTCCGATTCGAAACTGCGAAACTTTGAATCGGAGCTTTTAGGTTCCAAAATAAAAATAAAAAATAAGCGAGTGTGAAATGAAAAAACAAGCAAAAATTTTGGGCTCATTGAGTGCAGTTTGTGCTCTCTCGATGGGTATTTTTGCCGTTACACCAGTAATGGCAGAGGATTCATTGCCTCTAAACTATAATCAAGCAGGTACATCTGCTAATGTAACAGTTAGATTAAGAGTTGTCGGTGAAGTTCCGGCGGTTCAGATTGCGAAACCGCTAGATGGCGAAGACATTGTTGGTAAGGTCATCCCAGTAAAAGTCGACTACGAAAAATCTAACAATCTTCAATATGAACTTATTTATGTCCAAGAAGATGGTACAAAAATCTCATATGATCTTCCAACCAAAGATGTATCAGATGCCGGTATTGTAACCGATGGTACGGATACTTTTGAAGTAAATATTGATAACTACGGCGGAAAATTTGGTACGTATATCTTAAAAGCTCGTGCTAATGGATCTGGCTCAGCTACTGACTCAGTCCAATTCACCGTCTCATCATTCGATGTTAAACTCAAAGGAACTGAACCTGAAGATAATAACCCAATTATCACTATTAAGAAGAACCCAAGTATTAGAAAAACAATCATCCAGGTCTTCGATAGCGAAGGTAATCCAGTTCTAGACGAACCAATTGAAGTTGATGTAACTCCAGGCGAAAACACTGATGTAACTATCCCACTTTCAAGATATGGTGTACCTGATGGCGATTATACAATCGTAGCAACAGCTTATGACGGAAACGGCGATATTTATGATACCAACAGAGAAGTTCCATTCACTTACAAAGCTGCTCCTGCACCAGAAGTTCCTGATACAGGTTCAATCTTCGCAAACCTTGGTCTTTCACGCCAAGATCTAATCTCGACCGGTCTTGCCCTCCTCTTTGTCTGTGCATTCTTCGGAATTCTCATCATCGCAAAGAAAAGTAGAGACCAAAAACGCCGCTAATCTAGGCTCTAAAAAAACAGATTAAACTCGCTTAAAAATAAAGCGCCTCGTTTCTGAGGCGCTTTTTGATGTTTTTTAAATTGTGATAATTAAAACTAAAGAGATTAGAGCTAAACCTACAAGAACAAACCAAACCCAACTAAAGCTACCAGTTTTCTTTAGGTCGCGGGTGTAATCTGCCTCTTCTACGAAATCTGGGTCTTCCTGCTCTTCCATCTTTGCTCTGGAGCGAAGATCTGCTGCAATACGATCATTAAGATTGCTTCTTCTTTCAGTTTCTTTATGGACAATTACTCCCATCTTACCTCCGATTTTTCTTATGCTAAAACAATATTCTTATTTTAACATAAAGTTGTGCTATAATAAAAGTATTATTACTTTAAGGAGGTAAAATGGCTAACACAAAGTCAAAGAAGACGACCGCTAAGAGATCGACTTCAAAAGCCAAAGCTGTTGCAACCAAGTCAGTAAAGACAGTTCCAGCAAAAGCAGCTGCCGCTACAACATCGGCAAACGCCATCGCTTCTAAAGCTAAAGGAAACCCATTTAAGGGATTCTTCGCAAAGAAATGCGATGCAGACGAAAATATTTTAACAATCTTTAAGAGCCCAAAAATCTGGGGTGCTATCTGTGGCGAAATCATCGGCACAATGCTCCTCACTATGCTCATGTTCACCCTTGGTGTATACCAACCACTTTATATTCTTATTGGCGTAATTGGCATCACAATGGCCGTCTACGCTCTCTCTGGTGCACACCTTAACCCAGCAGTAACCGTTGGTATGATGGCTACTCGCCGTGTTTCAGCAATCCGCGGTGTTCTTTATATCGTTGCTCAGGTTGTTGGTGCTTGGCTTGGTCTTATCATCCTTAGCGCCTTCCGTGGCCTCGGTGAAAACGCAATTGAGCTTCCTGCAATTGTTGCTCTTGAAGACAAAACAATCTGGAAGAACATTTTCGTTGAACTTCTCGGTGCAGGCGTAATCGGCTACTTCTTTAGCCGCGCACAAAGCTACAAAACTGCAAAAGGCGCATTCACTTATGCAGCTCTCGTTGCTGGTGGTATTGCCCTCGCAATACTCTTTGCAGTTGTAGTATCAAGCAACTACCTTGGTCTTCAAAACAACTTTGTCTTGAACCCAGCAGTCGCAATTATGGAACAAATCTTCCCAACAGTCCTCGATGACTTTGGTGCTATCGTAATCGCAGCTGTAACATATATTATTGTGCCAATGATTGGTGCAGTACTTGGTTTCTTCCTAGCAGACGCTTCAAAGAAGCTTGCAGGCGAAGAATAATATTCTACCTGGAAATTAGCCGTCCCTCGATTCGTCGGGGGATGGTTTTTTCTTGCAGAAAATAAAAATAAGCGTTATAATATAATAAATATTGCGCAAAATATAAAAAGGAATAAAAATGGATCCAACAAATAATCTTGTACCAGACATTGGTACGACACCGGAAGCTCCAGCTCTGGAGTCTCAGGATTCTCCAGTGATTGATACGGCGGCACTAGAAGCTGCTATGAGTAGTATTAACCCAGCTAGTGATGTAGCAAATGCTGCGATGAATGGAGCTACTCCAGTCGTTACGACAACTGACGATAGCGCGAGCGACGTTGCTCCGGCTCCCACTCTTCAGATTTCAGAAGAGCCTGCTGAGCCAGCTCCTGCCGAGAGGTTAACTCCTGCTGCTGAGCCAGCTCCTATAGAGGGACCAGTAAACCTTGCCCCGTCAGCGGAATTTCAAATGAATGTAGCCCCAACACAGCCTGAAGAAGTTTTAATTGGGACTCCAGTAGAAACTCCAGTAGAAGCTCCAGTTGAAGAATCTGTATCTTCCGAAACTGCACAAACTCCAATTGAGCCAGCTCCCGCAGACTATACTTCTGAAACTCCAAAGACAGAAACTGCCTCAGTTCAGAATGAAAACGAAGAGCCAATTGTCGCTGCTGCGCCAGTCCCAGGTTCAATTGGCTCAGCAAAATCATATGCTGATATCCAACGCGCAGAAGCTGAAAGAGCTGCAAAAATGGCCACAAAGAGTGGTTCAAAAATTCGGATGACCAAAAACACGATTATCTTAATTATCATAGCAGCAATTGCAGTTATTGCGACTGTTATTACGATGATTATTGTAATGGGTGGCAATACTCCATCAAACCCAGTAAGTCCTGTTAATCCTACCCCAATTGAAGAGCACGAGTACTCAACTTTGTCCTGTAAACGCAACCTTGCACCAGAAGAATATTTATCATATGGTGCAACTAAGGGAACTCAAGAAAATGTTTTCTACTTTGTGGACGACGAGCTAGATGGTCTAAAGACGAACTTTGCTTATACCTATGCAAATCAAGCCCTTGCTACGATTGCTCGTGACAACTTTAAGCGCGACTATGGCGTAGTTGAAGAGCCAACAGATGAAGACTCGGAAGCTGAACGAGAAGAGGACGATATAAAGTTGAAGACTACCGCTGAAATGCTTCATCATTACGTCGAGATGTCGGAGTATACTGTTACTCATGGTATGGAAGTCAAATCTGAAGACATAAAAGATTGGCTTGAATCTGATGCGTATAGTGATGTAACGTATGGTGCAGTCGAAAAGGTCACTCCAGACGAAGGTGGAGAAGAAACTGAAGAGGAAATTGTTCGTAACCTAAAATACTACAATAAACTCCAAAACAGTATAGATTATACCTGTTCAATTTCAAAAGGTGACTAAAAAAGATCCCCTTCGGGGGATTTTTTGATGGTGCCCGGGACAGGACTTGAACCTGCACGCTGAAGGCATATGCTCCTAAGGCATACGTGTCTACCAGTTCCACCACCCGGGCGCTTAGGTTATTATATCATATCTTATTATTTTGAACAATTAAGGTGAAATTCGACATCATAGTCTTTCTTGCCATATGGTTTATGAGGCTTGAAAGTGGCCGAAGATGTGTTTGTATCGCAACTAAATGAATCGGTATTAAAGTACGAACGATAATTAGCGTCATGTTCGAGGAATTCATAGTTTAAAATCTGACGGAGTCTAACGATAAAACCGGATTTATATTTTTCGAACGCTTCGTCGAGGTTCTCGCCGTTGTGTTCCATGATAAAATTCTCATAAAGTGAATTCTCGTAATAATTTCTCGATAGTTCTTCAAATTTTTTCTCAGCAAAGAACTTGTTTTCGAAGAGGTTAGTGAAGACAACCGTGAAAACTACTGCTGCCACTGCAACGATCACAACAAAAATCATTAATTTTGAAGCAATCCCACTCCTCTTCCTGGCAATTTTCATATATTTATTATAACATGCATAAGCTCTTTCGTGTGGTAAAATAGATGTATGAGGAGATTATTAGACAAAACAGCTAGACGAATTCTTACTCGTCTTTTTATTATTTTATTTACCTCAATTATTATCATGTTCTTCATTGAGTGGAGATTCTTCGATAATAATATTAATCGCACTTGGCAGTTTGTTGGCGAGCGCTTTTTGGTGTTCTCGTATAATGTCTTACTCCTATTCTTTATTGAACTGGTGGTATCGGCACTTTTTAAAACGCCTTGGACTGGCGCTGGCATAACGTTCATTCTTGCTATAATCTTCTCTTATATTTCTTCCCAGAAACAGTCGTTCCGCGGTCAGCCGCTCCTCCCAGAAGATTTTATGCTTACCGACCAAGCCGGCACAATTTCAAAATTTATTGATATGGGATCGCTCGTCCGTATGATTCTCGCGTGTCTAATTGCGTTTGGATTAGTTTTACTCCTGAACTATTTAACAAAACATTTCTTCGATGTAAAAGATCGCAAAGAACCAAAGCGTTTTTGGAATAAAAACCTTAGAATCTTTAGACTTACGATTCTACTTATCGGTGCAATCTGTTTCGTAAAATATACTGAATTTATACGAAACCATAACGGTGAACGTGCAGAGGACATTCCTCAGTTAAATTCTCAATTTGTCGCTTGGAACCAAATGCAAAACTATGAAGACAATGGCTTCATTATTGGATTTATGTATAACTGGTCTAAATTTGAAATGAAAGCCCCAGACGGCTATTCAGAGGAAAAAATTGCCGAGATAAAATCTCTCTATGAAAACACCTCGACTACTGAAAACATTATGGATTACAACATCATTGTTGTCCTCAACGAGTCGTTCTTCGACCCATCAGTCATCTCTGAGTACTATCCGATTAGCGCAAATAATGTTGGTGGTAAAAACTCGATGGGGGTTCCAATTACAAAAGACGTCACACCAACAATTCGAAATCTCATAAAGAATGATAAAAAGTCAAACAACTACGCAACCGGTCAGATGTATACAATTGACTATGGTGGTGGAACCGCAAATATAGAATACGAAGTCGACACGGCGATGACAAATTACTGGGCAAATACTGTCCCATTTGTTGATTTGTACCCGCATATTGATTACGTCCCGTCGATTGCTCAGATCGCGAAAAAAGCTGGTTACAAAACTCTTGCGATTCACCCATTTAACAGTGGTATGTATAAACGAAACTTTGCCCTTCCAAAAGAAGGAATTGATGGTTTTATTGACGAAAACCAGATCTCTTTTAAAGATTGTGACGATAATCGCCAATATATAAATGATCGTTCAGCTTATAACGAAACTATAAAAGCTATTGAAGATAGCGATAAAAAAACATTTATCTCTCTCGTAACAATGCAGAACCATGCTGGCTACGGCGATGATGGCTATAGCTCATATAACTACAGCCTTGGTAATGCACCAAAAACCGGCGATCTTCGCTCGGAGTTTACCGAAGACGAAAGAAAACAGTACGAAGTATATCTAGAGACGCTTCATAATTCCGATTATTATCTCTCTGAATTCCTAGGAAAGCTTGAGAAAATGAATGAAAAGACTGTCGTTCTCTGGTATGGCGATCACGCTCCTGGGGTAATTGGTCGTGTAAATGACTCAAAAGATAAAGACACACGCGATTTATCACGTGTCACCCCGTACTTTATTTGGGCGAATTTTGAATTAAAAAATATCGAATATAAGGATATTAAACGTTTTAATCAGACAAAGACTACTCTCCCGACAACCACTCCGAACTGTCTAACAAATACCATGCTCGACCTTTTGGGACTCGAAAAACCAGATTATATGAAGCTTGTAAATGATGTATGTAAAGAAGTGCCAATTCTTGCACAAGCTTATTATGGCAGCGGTGCGCCGTTTAAATCCACTACTCTCTCTAATTACGAAATCTTCACCTATGATATCCTCGGTGGAGAACAATATTGGTTAAAATAGCTCCATCTCTAAATAAGCATAAACATCTTGCATTTTTTTACATTTTGTGGTATAATATAGGTATAGTAGTTGTAACCGGGCAAAAGCCCATAACTAAGAACATTGCAAAAAAGGAGGAAAACGTATGTTTTCATTAAGCCCTGTAGAATCCCATATGGTAATAATCTGTTTATTGCTCGCAAGCTTCAGTGCAACTGTGCTGATTGCTTATCTTGGAAAGGTGATATACCTTATCCAGGTTAACGTCCCGATCATGGGCGCTAGGGGAGTGCTCTATGCACTGATCTGCCAGGAACTGGTGAAGAAACCTCGTAAGCAAACCGTCAGAAATATAATCCATGAAGATGATTATAATTGCAGGGTAATAACTGCAGACGGGGAGCGATTCTTTGAGTACTCCGTAGTCAAGAGTGATCAATTCGTAGGTTATGAACCTTTCGACGATGCAGTCATCCTTGCTGGAGGAAAAATGGGAGATTTCGATCTCAAAAAAGATAAAGGTCTCAATAGAGAACTCTTGAAGAGGCTTCTGCCGGATTCAAAGGTGAAAAGCTATACCAGAAGGAATGGGCGTATTGAGCTCTTTGTAGTCTATCTAAAAGAAGACTGCGACGAAGAGATCAAGAACGCTATCAATTCGTTCTTTGAGGATGAATATGAAAAAGAAATGTATGCGATAAGCCACGCATCCCCCATCTATCATCCCGTCTGACTCCTTTCAGAAATTGCCCTGCTTCTTATGAGCAGGGCTTTTTCATGTTAAAATATAGATATGGAAAACGAACAGACATTTTTCTTCTATGACCTTGAGACAAGCGGCCTCTCTCCAAAAACCGACCGTATTATGCAATTTGCCGGAATTCGCACAGACCTTGATTTCAACCAAATCGGTGAGCCGGTTAATATTCTTGTCAAACTTTCTAATGATATACTTCCGTCTCCGAGAGCTATTAAGGTTACGGGAATTACTCCGCAATCGACGCAACTTGATGGTTTAACTGAGCCGGAATTTTGTAGATTCGTCCAAGAAGATATCTTTACGCCAGGGACAATTGCAGTTGGTTATAACTCAATTCGTTTTGATGACGAACATATGCGCTATACTTTTTATCGCAATTTTTATGATCCATATGAATGGGAATGGAAAGATAGTCGCAGTCGTTGGGACTTACTCGATGTTGTAAGGATGGTTCGTGCTTTGCGTCCAGAGGGGATTAAGTGGCCAGTTAGCACCGACGGAAAACCAAATAACCGCCTCGAGAATCTAACAAAGGAGAATAATCTTCCGCACGAGCATGCGCATGATGCACTTTCTGACGTTGAAGCTCTAATTTCGGTGACAAAAATGGTAAAGGAAAAACAGCCAAAGCTCTATGATTATCTCTTTAAGATGAGAAATAAGCGAGAAATTGCACGCCAGTTAATGATTGGTTCGAATATGCCAATCGTCTACACCTCCGGGCGTTATTCTTCGAAGACGCATCATACTGCGGTTGTTTTGCCGTTCTGCACACTCGAAAACGGCAATGTGCTGGTTTTTGATCTTCGCTATAATATTGAGGAGCTATTGAAAGCTGAAGAAGAATTTGTCCCAGATGAAAAGTGTAAAACTTTCAGTTGGTATCCAATTGTAAAGGAGCTTGCTCTAAATAAATGTCCATGTATTGCACCAGTTACTGTTCTCGATGCAGTCGCTGAAGGACAGAAAAATGGCTGGAATAGGCTTGAACTTGAGAAAGAACAGGTCGAGAAAAACAAGGAGGTTTTTCTAAAACACCTCGATGATTTCCGTATTCGAATGTTAAAAAAAGTGGAAGAAAAAAAGGAAACTTATGAAAAACCTGATGATGTTGATGCGGCGCTCTATGAGGGTTTTATCCCCGATAGCGACAAGGTAAAAATGAAAGATGTGCGTGGTCGCAATGCAAATGAGCTTGCAGACTATCACCCACTGTTCGAGGATCCGCGTCTTTCTGAGCTTTTGTTCCGCTATAAGGGCCGCAATTTTCCAGAGTCGCTTGATGAAAAAGAACAAGAAGAATGGGAAAAATACCGAATTTCTCACCTTCAGGCTCAAGAAGCTAAATTCGTTGCGGAACTTGAGGAAATTAAAGATGAAATTGACCCGTCAATCCTCGAAGATCTTCTGCTCTGGTACCAAGCTCTCGCCTAGAAGTCTAGACTTTTTCGCGTTTTTATGCTAAAATATACGCGTTTTAAGGAGAGAATTATGACCAGTGGACTACTTAGCCCAGCCGGAATCAAGATGCAGAATGGTGATGCGAATTGTATAAAAATTCGAGGCGCAAGACAGCATAATTTAAAAGATATTGATGTTGATATTCCACGCGAAAAACTCGTTGTTATTACGGGTCTTTCTGGTTCTGGAAAATCAAGCCTAGCTTTTGATACGATTTACGCCGAAGGCCAACGCCGTTATGTTGAATCTCTTTCAAGCTACGCCAGAATGTTTCTCGGCGTAATGGATAAACCTGATGTCGACACGATTACTGGCCTCTCCCCGGCAATTTCGATTGATCAGAAATCAACGTCCAGAAATCCTCGTTCAACTGTCGCAACTGTTACTGAAGTCTATGATTATCTCCGTCTTCTTTTTGCTCGCGTTGGTGTTCCACACTGTCCAATCTGCCATCGCGAAGTGTCTCGTCGTTCGGTCGAAGACATTGTTAATGAAGTAATGAAACTTCCACTAGGCAGCAAACTCATGCTTCTCGCGCCAATTGTTCAACAGAAAAAAGGTGAATTCCAGCATATTTCTGAACAGTTTATCCAAAAAGGCTTCAGCCGTGTACGCGTCGATGGTATCGTCTACGCGCTTGATGAGTTTCCGATGCTTGAGAAAAACATTAAGCATGATATCGAAATCGTCGTTGATCGTTTTGTACTTAGTCCAGATCTTCTGTCTCGCATTTCTGGCTCAATTGAACAGGCGCTCGATCTCGGCCAGGGAATTATTAAGCTTCTAAAAATTAATGATAATTCTAGCTCAATTGAACAGAAAAATCTTAGTACAGACACAGAAGTTCTTACTTATTCTCAGCGCTATGCTTGTGAATACCACCCAGATGAGCTTATTCCTGAACTCGAGCCACGTCTCTTTTCGTTCAATGCCCCACAAGGCGCATGTCCGACATGTACTGGTCTAGGTAGTCGCCTCGAAATCGATCCAGACCTTGTCTTTAACAAAAATCTCACAATCGCCGAAGGCGGTATTCGTCCATTTAATAGAATCCGTGATGATTCTTGGTGGATGAAACGTCTTAATGCCGTTGCGGTGCGTCATGGATTCTCGATTCACACTCCGATTAAGGATTTAACTGATGAACAACGTCATATGATTTTATATGGTACTGGCGATGAAAAATACCAGGTGAAGATTATTGGTTCAGGTAAATTCCAAGCAGGTGCAGTTTATGAATCGACCTACGAGGGTGTCATTCCAACTCTTGAACGTCGCCACAAAGAAACTGATTCAGATTTCATTAGAAAAGATATTGAACGTTTCATGCGCGTTCGTGAATGTCAGTCTTGCCATGGTGCAAGATTGAAACCTGTAGTTCTCGCAGTTACAATCCATGGTTTAAACATTGTTGATATGTGCAATCTCGATGTTGATCAGACGCTCGAAGTTTTAAACCAAGATCTTGGATTCACCGAATCAGAAGAAATGATCGCAAAGCCGATTTTAAAGGAGATTAAAGAGCGCATTAAATTTATGCAGGATGTTGGCCTTGGATATATTGAACTCGGCCGCGCAGCTAATACACTTTCTGGTGGTGAGGCTCAGCGTATTCGTCTTGCAACTCAAATTGGCTCTGGCCTTCAAGGCGTGCTTTATGTCCTTGATGAACCTTCAATCGGTCTTCATCAACGCGATAATGATAAGCTTATTGCAACTCTAAAACACCTTCGTGATTTAAAAAATACTGTACTTGTTGTCGAACATGACGAAGATACAATGTTAAGTTCTGATTATATTATTGACATTGGTCCAAAAGCAGGTAATCTTGGTGGTGAAGTGGTTGCAGTCGGCACTCCGGATGAAATTATGAAAAATGAGAATTCAATCACCGGTAAATATCTTTCTGGAAAAATGAAAATTGATGTTCCAAAAAAGCGTCGCAAGGCAAAACCGGGGAAAGAATTGATTGTTAAAGGTGCACGCGAAAATAATCTTAAAAATATCGACGTCAGGTTCCCACTCGGCGTCATGACTGTCGTTTCTGGCGTTTCTGGTTCCGGAAAATCAACGCTTGTAAACGAAATCCTTGCAAATGATCTTCTTGCTCGTTATCACCATGCACAAACCGTTCCTGGAACCCACGATGCAATTGAGGGAACTGAAAATCTAGATAAGTGTATTGTAATCGACCAATCACCAATCGGCCGCACTCCACGTTCTAATCCAGCAACCTACACTGGTGTCTTTAACCAAATCCGCGAACTCTTTGCAAAACAGCCAGAAGCTGAAATCCGTGGATATAAAGCTGGTCGTTTCAGCTTTAACGTTAAAGGTGGTCGCTGTGAGCATTGTCAAGGTGACGGTGTAAATAAAATCGAAATGCACTTCTTACCAGATGTTTATGTGACTTGTCCTGCCTGTCACGGTAAGCGTTATAACCGTGAGGCTCTCGAGATTAAATATAAAGGCAAAAGTATCAGCGATGTACTTGATATGACGATCGACGAAGCAGTTGAATTCTTCAAGAATATTCCAGCGATTGCTCCAAAACTCAAAACCATTCAAGAAGTTGGTCTCGGCTACATTCGTCTTGGTCAACCGGCAACTACATTCTCTGGCGGCGAAGCTCAGCGTATTAAACTCGCGACGGAGCTCGCTCGTCGCTCAACTGGAAAAACTCTTTATATCTTAGATGAGCCAACTACTGGTCTTCATACTGACGATGTTAAGCGCCTTCTTCAAATTCTAAATCGTCTCGTTGATGGCGGAAACTCAATGATTATTATCGAACATAACCTTCATGTTATTAAGTCCGCTGACTGGATTATCGACATGGGCCCAGAAGGTGGTCAAAATGGCGGCCAAGTTATTGCTGAAGGCACTCCTGAGGACCTTGCAAAAAGAACAGATACGCCAACCGGTATTTTCTTGAAAAATCTGATGAAATAGTGTATAATTGAAAGAAGTTTTAAATAAAGGAAAAATATGTCTGATATTAAGTTAAGCTTAAACGCTAGAACTTCGACTGGCAAGAAAACTGCTGGTCTCCGTGCTCAGGGTCTCATTCCTTCTGTAATTTATGGTGAAGGTGAGCCTGTTCTCGCACAAAGCGCCTACAACGAGACTGAAAAAGCTCTTCTCGCTGCTGGCTACCACTCAACAATCGATGTTGATTTCGACGGCAAAAAGAAAATGGTCATCGTTAAGGATGTTAACCTCGATCCAGTTTCACGCAAGATTGTAAACGTTGAATTTCAAGCTGTTTCAGCAAACCAAGCTATCGAAGCAACAACCCCAATCGTACTTGAAGGCTTCGAAACTTCAGATGCAAATAAAGCTCATCTCGCAATCCTTCAAGTTATGGAAGAAATTGAAGTTAAAGCTAAACCGTCTGATCTTCCAAAAGAAATTACTATTGATGCATCTAAACTTGCAACTCTCGAAGATAAAATCACTGTTGCTGACATCGTTCTTCCAAAAGGTGTTGAATTTGCAGATAAAGAGCTTGATATGAATTCTGCAATCGCAATCCTATCAGATCCAGCTGCTGAAGCTGCTGCACGTGAGGCTGAAGATGCTGCTGCTAAAGAAGCTGGTGAAACAGCTGCAGCCGACGTCCCAAGTGATAATGGCACAAAACCTGAAGAAGCTACTGAAGAATAATTCTTCCAAAAAGAGCCCCATATTGGGGCTCTTTTTTGTTCTTGACACTTCAAAAAGCTAATGGTAAAATAATATTGGCTATATAAGGTCAAATAAAAATGAAAAATCTCCACAAAAATATCGCTATCTTTTCTCTATTTTTACTTGGGGCTTTAATTATCGGTTATATTTTCCCGCCAGTCTTTCAATCAAAAGCTAATACTATTACAGATGGGTCCGAAGCATACCTTGCATCTGTCTCAGCTGACGACACAGTGACAATATCTGCCACTCCAACCTCAACCCAAACTATCTTTACCGGAACCAGCACCGTTTCATATACAAATACTTGTGATGAGGGTTTTTATCTCTACCTCTCTTCGGACTCGGAAGAAACCGATCTTGTCCGTAGTGATGATATAGATTATAAAATCCCAACTATTTCGTCTGGTACAACCCTAGCTAATAATACCTGGGGTTATTCTATTAATAGTGGATCTACTTATAATAAGATTCCTGTATTGTCGAACCCAGACACAATCCTTGACGTAACTTCTACTAATACGACAGCTAACACTCTTGGAGTTGATTTTAGTATTAAAATCGATAACAACGTTCCTGCTGGCTCATATGAAAAAACGATGGTTTATACGCTTGTCGCAAAGCAAAGTTGCTATGCGTATGATGTTTCATGGGATGCTAATACTGGTACTAATCCTGAAGATCTTCCAGATGCAGTGAATTTAAATGGTACGCTTAACCTTTCTGCTCTTCCTAGACCAACAAAAAATTATTATACATTTAATGGTTGGTCAAATGGATCAACAGCGTTCACTGGTAATGAAACGGAAGCAGATATCAACCCAAATGATGAATCGAGCGTGACTATGACTGCTCTCTGGAAGCCTACTGATTACGAAATTACATATAATCTTGATGGTGGCGAAGCATCAAACCCAGAAACATATAATATCGAATCAAATACAATTACGCTTTCTGCTCCAACAAAAAGAAGCTATAGCTTTAGAGGATGGAGTGGAACAGATCTAGATGGTGATGATAATGCTGTAGTTACTATTCCAACTGGTTCTCATGATGATAGAAGCTATACTGCAAACTGGGATGAAGCATGTGCATTCACATCTCAAGATTTCGACTATACTGGTAATATTCAAGAATGGACTGTTCCAGCAAATTGTGAAGGTATCTATATTTTGGAGACTTGGGGTGCGCAAGGCGGTCGTGGCGGTAGAGGCGGATATAGTAAAGGCAACGTTACTTTAGCTGCCGGTGAAACAATTTATGCAGTTGTCGGCGGCGCTGGTACTTATAACTACGCTATGAATATCGGTTCATATGGTGGCGGTTATAATGGCGGCGGTAACGGCTATCACTCAGGCTGGGAAGGTGACTGGGCTTGGGGTATCGGTGCCGGTGGTGGTGCAACACACTTTGGTAAAACCAACGCGCTCCTGTCTGCAACTGATAGTGAAGATGTCTTCCTTGTAGCAGGTGGTGGCGGTGGCTACTTTGACGGTAGCTCATCACATGGCGACAATACTAAACATCTCGCAGGTGGCGTTGGCGGTGGTACAACTGGTGGTGGCGGTTCTTATGGTAGAGGCGCAAGCTATGGTGGTGGCGGTGGATATCAGGGTGGTCGTTCATATTCTGGAAATAATGGTGCATTAGGTGGCACCGGTTATATCGGTGGTGTTACGAGTGGTACGACAATTAATGGTAATGCGGCGATGCCTAAGATAGATGGAACCGGTGATGAGAGTGGACATGGCGGAAATGGATATGCAAGAATTACCTACGTAGGTAGGGGAATTACGATTACATATAATACCCTAGGTGGAACTCTTGATTCGTATACTAAATTCCTTCCATCAGTGGGTGAAGTCGGTGAGTTACCTATTCCAACAAAAACTGGCACATTCTTCTGGGGTTGGTACTCGGACCCTGACTTTATCAACTTCGTTACTCCGGAAACCGTTGTAACTAACAATATTACATTTTATGCAAGATGGGATGCGAATGGACTAGATTTAGACTATGCCGGTATTCTTCAAGGCTTCTATATTGCGGAAACCGGAACTTATCGCTTAGAAGCATGGGGTGCGGAAGGGGGTAAAATCGGAAATTATGGTGGCGGTCGTGGCGGCTATGCTGTCGGTGATATCGAGCTCGAAGCAGGCACAATGCTATATTACGCAGTTGGCGGTAAAGGCGGAGATAGTGGTGTAACTCATGCTGGCCAAGCTGAATACCAGAATTATTGTCACGGTGTTGCTGGAGGCTTTAATGGCGGTGGTGCCGGTAGCTGGGGATGTCACTGGAATAGTATGGCTTCTGGTATGGCTTCTGGTGGCGGTGCAACACATGTTGGTAAAACAAACACTCTCTTGAGTGGAACTGATCCAAGCGATGTCTTGATTGTAGCTGCTGGTGGAGGAGGTGGTGGTATGAAGACTGGTTGGACAAATGAAGGTGATGGCTATACAAATGGCTCTAGCGGTGGCTTTGGTGGTGGTTTGTCTGGAGGTAGTGCAGAACAGCGTGATATGCCATGGGGCGCAACTGCCGGATCTGGTGCAACTCAAACTACTGGTTATGCGTTTGGTCAAGGCGCAAGCTATGGTGGCGGCGGTGGCTGGTACGGTGGTACTGGTGGTAGTTCACTCGGCGGTGGCGGTGGCTCAAGCTATATCGATGCGCTTTCTAATGCAAGCACTATTGCAGGTAATAAAGCTATGCCAACTATAGATGGCAGTAGTACGATGACTGGAAATACTGGACACGGACATCTTAAAATCACAAAGCTTTAGAATGTGTTATTCTTATTGACAATATAATTATGCTTATGTTAAAATTATGCTAACATAATAAGGTCATAAAAATGAAAATCTCCACACAAGAACAAAAGACCGATAAGTATGCTGTTGTTGGCGGCATTGGCGTCTTTTCGGTAGCTTTGTTAGCTGCTTTGTCAGCTGCATATATCTATTCACCAATAATTGATACGAATGCTGCCGAATCTAGGGAAGTCGATGTTAATCTTACAGTTTCATCAGCACTTTCTCTATCAACAAACACAAATAATCTAGCGCTTTCTGCTGGGCTCGATGAATTTGTCTACGGATCAATAAACGCGAATGTCATGACAAATTCCCAATATGGATACACTTTGGCTCTTGAGGATTCTGATAATAGTTCAAATATGACCCATGAAAATACATCTATTCTAGATGCGATCTCATCTTCTTTCTCTGGCGCAAAAACAAGCGCAACGATGGCTGATAATACTTGGGGATTCTCCCTTGATGAAACGGACTTCTATATGATCCCTACTTTAGGAAATCCAGTCGCCTTAAAACGCACTAATTCACCAATGACTGCAGACTATGAAACTACGAAGGTTGATTTCGGTGTAAAGGTTGGTCCAACTCTTACGGCTGGTACTTATACTGATACCGTAAAATTTACAGCATATGTAAATGGTGTTGATGGAAATCCAGCAGACGGTACTGAACCTCTTAACCCAGGGGTACCACCTGAAACTAGAACGATTTCCGATATTACAACAATGCAAGAAGTAAGCCATAAAATCTGTGCAAATTCAGTAATTGGCGCAGTTGCAAACCTTACTGACACTCGCGATAATAATGTTTATTCTGTCGAAAAACTCAACGACGGCAATTGTTGGATGACCTCAGATTTGAGACTTATTGACTATACTCTTACTAGCGCGGATTCAGACGTCCCAGCTGGCTACTCATTTACCTTACCAGCATCAGATATGAATAGCTTTAATGCTGTCGGTGATGATAGTGTTGATTCAGGTAATAGATTCAGGGTTGTCGCAGCTTACTACGATGAAACATACGGCGGCTATTATAATTACTATACCGCTGTAGCTGGTTGGCATGGCGATGAGGCGAGCGTTAATGTAAACTCCCCACAAAGCCTTTGTCCTAAGGGCTGGAGACTTCCAACCGGTACTTATGGTGGTGAATATGAAACCTTGAATTATTCAGCTTATAATTATAGCGACACTGCTACTATTGCAGCTCTAAAACTTCAGCTTCGTGGACAAACTCACTATTCTGGTGAACTTGACGGCGTAGGCGTCTATGGTTCATGGTGGTCTGCATCAGTCTATCCTGGATACACCTTCGCACAATATGCATCTGTATATATTGATGATATAAACCCAGCTGGCTATGCAAGCCCATCCATAAGCGCAGGTATACGTTGTATTGTAAGATAATAAACTGAAGGATAAAACAAAAATGAAAAATCTCCACAAAAAAACAGAACAAAAAACATCCATTATAAATGGTATCGGTGTCTTCTCAGCCTCACTCTTTGTAGTAGCGGCTGCTACATATATTCTAAATCCTACTGTTGGCACTTTTGCCGATGATTCTAGCACAGTTCAGGTTAACGTTAATATTGACTCAGTTATTGCACTCAGCTCTAGTGCGGATGAGCTTAATCTTAGCGCAAACGTTAATAGCTTTGTTAGTGATTCAATAAATGTCGATGTAACGACAAACTCTCAATATGGATATACTCTAACCATTGAAGATAGAGACGCCGATTCTAGTATGATCCATATAAATTCGGAAGTTTCAGACAAATTGACTTCTGAGTTTGCTGGTGCAAAAACTTCAGAGCAAATGGCTGATAATACTTGGGGCTTCTCCCTTGATGGAACTGACTATTATTATGTTCCTGTATCTGGTAATCCTGCAGCTTTGAAGCGAACTGCTTCAACCACTTCGTCTTCATATGACCGCACTGCGGTCAGTTTCGGCGCAAAAGTTGGTCCAACTCTCACTGCCGGTACCTATACTGACACAGTCCAATTTACGGCATACGTTAATGGTTTGGATGGGAATCCGGAAGACGGTACTACTCCAGGAAATCTCGGTGTAGTTCCATATAATCCATGTAAGGATGCTGCGTATGTTTCTAATGGTATACTTACGGATCCACGTGATGGCAAAACCTATACAGTTAAAGCTCTTAAAGATAATCAATGTTGGATGACACAGAATTTAGCGATTGTTGATGCTGAGCTTACTAGCGCAAATTCGAACCTTCCAGATGGAGTAACCTTTACTATCCCAGCAAGCTCGACGGATAATTTCTCGCCAAGTAATCATAATGCTGCTTATCTTCAAGAAGAACCAGGTTACGGTGCTCTGTATAGCTGGTACACCGCAACTGCAGGGTGGGGAACTACTGATGTAACGAGTGGTAACTCACCACAAGATATTTGTCCGTTTGGTTGGAGAATGCCAACTGGTGGTCCTAATGGTGAATATATGAAGCTTATGACCGATTATTATCCTGGTGAGAGCTATGCGGACCCACGTCCATTCGCTAACGAACTTGGATATGTGCTCTCGGGTAGCATTGACTATGGCTACTTAAGCGCGCAAGGTAGCCGTGGCTTCTATTGGACCTCAACCGCCTATAGCGCAAACAATGCAAACTTCTTCTATATTAGCGGTTCAAATATTAATCCAAATAATGATTATGCTAAATATTACGGTTATTCCGTACGTTGTGTTGCTGAAAAGAATAATTAACTTAAATCATTCTTCGTGAGGGCCTTGCAGTTAGCGACAAGCCTTGCAGCGAAGGCGTTGCGTGCTTCATCTGCATTGTTGTTGTCGCCCTTCCATGCTTCAAGCGCTGGTGCTTGAAGTGCACGTGCAAAAGAGAATGTGACTGGCCAAGGGAATGGACCATTATTTGTGATTTCCTGAAGGTTTGCAGTAGCTTGTTCGACGGTTTGTCCACCAGAAAGAAAAACTACACCTGCAAGTTCCTTTGGACAATATTCACGAAGAATTTTTGCTGTCCATTCGCCAACTTCTTTAGGAGTACTCTGTCTTTCAAATTTTTTACCGGCAAGAATCATGTTTGTTTTGAGAATACATCCCTCTAGATTTACGTTGAATTTCTCGAGTGTTCTAAACAAACAATATAAAATACTTCCAGTCACTTTTGCTGATGTCTCAATCGAATAATAGCCATCGTAAACTACTTCTGGCTCAACGATCGGAACTATGCCGGCATTCTGACAGTCTTTTGCGTATTGTGCGAGAATTTCGCAGTTTTTCTCAATTGCATACTTCGAAGGGGTCTTAATTGTGACATTATCGCTTCCAACACCGTCGAGTGTAACCTCAAAAGCTGCGCGCCATTTTGCAAAACGTGCGCCCATTTCATAATATTCAGCAAGTCTCTCCGGAAGTCCATCGAGACCTTTTGTATATTTCTCTTTAGCGTATTCCGGATCTGGGAATGATTCTAGTCCTTGGTCAACTTTTATTCCAGGAACAATTCCAAGAAGCGTTAAATATGAAACAAAATCACTTCCATTGTCAGCTTTTTGCCTTGCGGTTTCATCAAATAAAATTACACCATTAACATACTTATTGAGATCGTGTGTTGTAAAGAAAATATTTCTGTAATCACGACGGTGTTCTTCGTCATCCAGTATTCCGGCTTCTTCGAATTTTTTATGGATTGATCCACCGCTTTCGTCAGCTGCTAAAATTCCGCGTCCAGGGCTTACGATTGTTTTTGCAATAAGGCGAAGATTATCTTCCTTTCTATGTCTCTCCTCTAAAATTTCAGTAAGTCGATTTACTGTTAGGGTCTCGGAGAGAGTTGCATTTTCTGCGTTAATTGCGGCCATTTCTAGAGCTTCTTTTGTGCTTTTTCCGCTGAGCATTGAACAGAAAATCGTTACGGCCACAATTGAATATGACGTGAGATGTGTCATTAGATCATTCTGAGAAACTTTGTATCGGCGTACTATACTCCCACATTTTATTTCTCGATCCAGGATTGTGCAAACGACACCCTTTTGTGGAAGTTCCTTTAGTTCACCATCGGCGAATACTAAATCTGCTATTTTTACTAATTCTTCAACTTGTTCGTGATAATTTTTTGTCGTAACGAATATCGCGAGCTTTGCGTTACTTAATCCAATGTAGTTTTTGATTCCAGTTATTAAATCATCGCTTATTTCTGTAGAGCGATCAACAAAAATCCAGTCAACTGGTTCATTTGGCGCGATAAATTTTGTAGCGGTTCTTTCTGTTGGTACAAAGTAAGAAATATTATCGCCAACCGACATGATATAGCGGTAAGTATCGGCGACGTGGTTCTCTGGGTTATAACCAGAAATGGACGCATCAAGTCCAAATTTCTTAAAAACTTCTAATGTAACCAATGCGCCACCAAAAACTGAAGTTCTTGAAAAAAATGAATGACGTTCGCCATTAAAGGCAACATCCATCCATGGTGTACCGTTCTCGTCTGTTTCAAAACGGTTTTGTCTCTCATCGAGGCTAAGATAGACATCTTTGATGATGTTCCCAACAATCAAAATACGCATATTAATTATATTTTAACATAAGCGTAATGATTTTTGTACCTCAAGTTTACCCAATAAGTCATTTGTTTAAGGAAAAAGAAAACCCGCAGGATGCGGGCTGACTTTTATCTAACTTCGACGCGAACGCGTGGGAGTGATTTTCCAGAGAAGTGGGTCTTCTTTGTCTTCACGAAGACGACGACACCATCTTTTGCTGCGTGAATAGTAAAGTTCCTTGACATGTATGTACCAGGACCAGCAATTTTGGTTGAGCCAGTTTGGCGAACGAGAACTTCACCGTTCCTAACTTTTTGTCCACCAAAGCGCTTAACACCGAGGCGTTGACCAGCGTTATTGTGGACGTTCTTGGCGGTACCGCCAGCTTTAACGTGTGACATATCTTACTTTTTCCTTAATACTATTATTTCTCGAGCCACAATTTGACCATCTCTAAAATAGAGCATATCCTCTTGACTCAAGTGGTTTAACTTCACTACATTATACCCCATATCTGTCAATTCGTCAAGAATATTTAGTCGTTCATAGTGGCCGTTTGGTCTGAGCCATGCTGGCACAGCTAATGCAAGTGGAGTGCCGCTCTCAATCTGAGTGGAGACGTTCTTCAAAAAGCCTAAAATTATTGATTTACACTCAGCCTTTTGCTCTTTTAGTTTAATCTCGACTGGCGGTTGACTCATCGGTGCACCAAGATAAGTTTCGCAAGCGATTGCATCGATCTTCTCGGTCCAATTAAACGAGGTTGCATCACCTTGTTCGACCTTAAAATCTTTTGCATTGAGCCACTTTAAGTTCTTTTCAGAGTATTCAATCATGCGATCAGAGAGATCTGTACCATATACTTTATATCCCATAAGGGAAGCTTCTTGGAGAACAACACCAGTTCCACAGAATGGATCGAGCACCCTTGCGTTGTCTCCTAGTGGACCACAAAGGTTAATTAAAATTTGAGCAAGTTTTGGCGGGAGCATGCCAACTCTTGCATCTCGTGCAGGACGAGCCTGATCGCGATTTTTGTATGCAGTGATATTCTGTACGCCAACAAGCACATACCATTCTCGGCCATTAATCAAAAACTCAACGTGACCATCTTTTTCACCCATCTGGTTATGGTGAGATGTTGCAGTGGAAAGAGCTGCGTCAGTATTTTGGAGTACTCTTGCTGAACGACCTTGGCGAGAAAGAATCTTTTTGATTTTTAGTGCTTCGCCTTGAGACTTAAACTTACGTGCACCTTTTGAATAATCTGATACTCCAATTGTAAATTTTCCAGAGAATTTTCCGTTTTCAGTATTCAGATTCATCAAATAATCTACTGGATTTTCAGAGATTAGACGTCCAATTTTTAGTGTTCCGCCGAAATGATTAATATCGACGCTCTTGTCTGATTCAAAGACTGCAAGGTTTGGCGCGATTTTCTTTACACTCTCACCAAAATAAGCCGAGAGTTCGGCCAGAGAAATGTCAGATAGTCTGCCCAAGACTGCTAAATACTTCATAATCCCATATATTATAACATAAAAATAAGTGGTATAATAGTGGCATGTTTAGAAAGATTCTGTCAATTATTACACTTATTCTTGTAGCCTTTGTTATATACAAAGCATGGCCAGAACTAACAGAAACAATTGGTTGTGTAACTGGTGGGGCTTGTCCTGACGGTGGTGAGTTTAGTATTAATTTATTCATTGTTTTACTTCTCATCCCAGAACAACTATTTATGTATTTCACGGCTGGCCAGATTTTCTTCTCTTATATGAAAGCAAAGAAGACTACGAAAGAAATTAAACCATGGCAGCTTGCACGTATCTCATTTGAACTTAATTTTGTGAATCACGCCGTACCAAGTGGTGGTGTTTCTGGTCTTGGTTATATTGCATGGCGACTTCATGAGTTCGGCGCAACCGCTGGACAAGTTAGTTTTATGTATCTTCTCCGTTATATTATTACAATTGTCGCAAATCAAACTCAGACAATTTTTGCAATTGTGGTTCTACTCCTCTGCAATGCCGTTCCAAATGACGCAATGTGGATGGTTGGGCTAGTTGGCCTAATGTCAGTTGGCATTATTGCTGGAATCGCACTTGGTATTGCTGTTGCAAGTAAAAGAAAACTCATCAATTGGTTCAGCAAAATTGCTGCAAAAGTTTGTAATAACTTCGTAGAAGGAATAACTTTCGGTAAGAAAAAGAATGTTCTTCCATATAAAAAAGTTAACAAGTTTTTTCTTGATCTTCACGAAGATTTACTCTCTGCAAAGAGAGATAAAAAGATTTTAGTAAAACCAGTTTTATGGGGGATTGTCTATAATTTTCTCGAAATCGCAACCTATGAAATCGTTGCAATTGCGCTCGGTCATCCAGAAATTTTCCCACAAATCATGGTCGCAGAAGCACTTGCTTCAGTCATCGGCGCAATTGTCCCGCTACCTGGTGGTGTCGGCGGTTATGAAGGTTCAATGATTTATATCATCACAAAACTCGGCACACCACTTCCAATCGCATCAACCGTCGTAATTGTTACTCGCGTCATTGTGCTCATGAATACGATTGTTTCCGGCTATGGATTCTACCAAAATGCCATTTCGAAAATCGGTAAAAACGATCGTAAAAAGATCATGGAGATGAATGGAGAATAAGTTTTCCGTCTCAGATTTTATTGCATACTGCAACCAAACTTTAGAGTATGCGTATACAGGCTGCATTATTGAAGGTGAAGTTTCGGAAATGAAAACTTCGCAAGGGAAATGGGTCTTCTTTTCCTTGAAAGATGAAGGTGGCTCGATTGATTGTTTTATTCCAATTTGGCAACTTCGCATTCCAATCGAAGATGGCATGAAGGTGATTGTGCGTGGTACACCAAAAATCACAAACTGGGGTAAATTTAGTTTTACGGTCCAAGCCATCATGCCAGTTGGACAGGGGAATATTAAGAAGAGCTTCGAACTTCTTAAAAAGAAACTCGAAAGAGAAGGTCTCTTCGATCCAGCTAAAAAGCGCCCACTCCCAAAAGATATTTCGAAAATCGGTGTCATTTCTTCGACCCAGGCTGCCGGTTATGCTGATTTTATTAAAATCGTAAATGAAAGATGGGGCGGCCTCGAAATTAAAGTATGCCATACGCAGGTCCAAGGGCTCGTTGCGCCAGACCAAATCATCCGTGCACTTAATTATTTGAATGAACATTCTGCAGTTGAAATTATCGCAATCATTCGTGGCGGTGGCTCAGCGGATGATCTTGCTTGTTTTAATGATGAGAAACTTGTGCGTGCAATTGCCGCTTCGAAAATTCCAGTTATTACCGGCATTGGGCATGAGGTTGATGAAAGTCTTTCTGACCTTGCTGCAGATGTCGTTGCGTCTACTCCAAGTAATGCGGCTCAGATGTTGACGAAAGATAAAAAAGCTGAAATTCGAAATCTTCACGATAATATTTCTCATATTTACACTCAGATCTCGTCGCGCGTTGATTTTATCATTAATGATTCAAAGACCAAGACCTTAAATATATCGACAAAAATATTGAGTGCTATTGAACTTTATGAAAATAAAATTGAAAGTTTTGTGAATGTCTTAAAAAGTCTAAATCCAGAAAATATTCTTAAAAATGGCTATGCGATTATTAGAGGCGATATAAAAGTTGGAGGTGAAATTGAGATTGAGATGAAATCGAGAAAAATTAATGCAAACATAACGAAGGTAAAGGAGAAATAATGCCACAGAAGAATATTAACGAAAAAATAGACGAACTCAATGAAAAAGTTGAGTGGTTCTATGGCGAAGACTTTAAACTTGAAGAAGCAAGCCAAAAATATAAAGAAGCCACAAAACTTGCGAAAGAAATTGAAGTAGATCTGAAGAGTCTTAAAAACGATATTAAGATTATTGAAGAAGATTTTACGAAAGAATAAACTTGATTTTTTCAATAAACATAAGTAAAATAGAACCATATGGAAAATAGTGGGCAATTTGGTCAAAATATAAATAATTTCCAGGGGCAACCACAGCCTATGTCGGCCCCAGTGCCAGAAAAGAAAGATCATTCCGGACTCATAAAAACTGTATGCCTATCTTTTGTGTCGTTAATTGCAATCACCTTTATTGGGCTCTTTATCTACATGTATTTTCAATATGATGCAGCACATACTGATCTTGAAGGACAAATCGACAAGGCTGTAGCTGAGGCAGAAGCGGAAATCCGTGAGACTTTGGAAAAGACTTTTGCGGAAAAAGAAAAATATCCATATCTGACTTTTGGTGGTCCAACGGATTTTGGCGCATTAACTTTTGAGTATCCAAAAACCTGGAGTGTTTATGTTCCTGATGATGCATCGCATGCTGATGATTATCATGCATACTTAAATCCCGGAGTTGTAAGTGTTGTATCTGATGATACTGTCATGGCACTTCGCGTTAGTATTATTAATACCCTTACCGACACGGTAAAAGAAGATTACGCTGACAAAGTAGAAGATGGCGAAATGACAGTTAGCTCAAAGGTTGTTAATGGCGTTAATGTTGATGTCTATAAGGGTCTGCTTGATTCAGATTACTACGGTATAGTATGCATCTTTAAGATTCGTGATAAGACCGCAATCATTCAGACGGATGCATATATCTTCGAAGCAGATTTCAACCGCGTTCTCGAAACAATTAGATTTAATGCATAGATAAAATCCGGCGTGGCCGGATTTTTGATGTATAATAAAGATATGGCAGTGGAGGTTGATTCTGTTTTTGTGGTAGCGCATGAGCTGAAAAGTCCGCTCTCGATTTTGCGCCAGTTGGCTCTGTCTATGGATTTTGATGATCAAAAAACGTTCGAGAAAACTAGAAATCAGATGGTCCAAGTTTCTGAGCGCGCGTTGCGTCAAGTTAATGATCTTACAAAGATTAATCGGCTCGAAGACGGTTTATTTACACTTGAGCCAGTTTCTGTCCGTGCAATTTGTGATGAGGTGACATCGGAGCTTCGTTATTTGTATCGTGCAAACCATCGCGATATTGCTGAAAAATATACTAATAAATCTCGTCTTGTTATTGCGAATCGTGATCTCTTATATTCTGTAATTTACAATTTCTGTGCCAATGCGATACACTATTCAGATGAGGGAACTCGTGCTGAGATTTCGGTTCGTGACAAGAAAGGCCGAGTTGAGATTCAGGTTCGGGATTTTGGGCCAACTCTTCCAACAAAAATTTGGAAAGATATGAAGCGCGGCTGGATTAGTGAACCAACGTCTGTCGCGATGCGACCAGGCTCAAGTGGTCTTGGTCTCTACATTGCATCGAAGTTTAGTAAGTATATGAACGGTGAAGTGTCTGCTGTTCGCCACAGAGATGGAACAAGTTTTACTTTAGTCCTTCCAGTTTCTACTCAAGCAAATCTTTTTGGAGAATAAAATGAGCCTCGCATATATTATCGAAGATAATGAAATTATGAGTGATCTTTTTTCACGTTATCTTTCTGGGATATGTGAAACAAAAGTTTTTCATGATGCTATCTCAGCGATAAATAATATTTCACGCGATAAACCAGATATGATTTTCCTTGACATCCTTCTTACTGGCCCAGATGGCTTCACGTTCTTAAATGAAATTGTAAGCTACGAAGATACGGCAAAAATACCGGTCGTAATTGTTTCGTCACTCGACCTCAAAACTGAAAATTTAAAAAGCTACAATGTTTTTAAAATTCTAAAAAAAGAAGAGTTGATTCCAGAGGATATAAAAAAGACTGCGCGCATGCTTTTGGAGAAAAAATATGCAAACAAATAGGCGTCGTAATGATTTGCGAACGAAAGCGATAATTTTGCACCGCACGAAATATGGCGAAACTGATCGAATTCTGAATCTATTGACCCCAGAAGGCCGAAAATCATGTGTTGCAAAGGGCGTAAGAAAAGAAAAATCAAAACTTGCGGGTGGAATTGAAATGTTTACAGTCGCAGATATTGTGATACATGAGTCGGAGAAGTCTGATATGGGTATTCTTACGTCTGCAAAAATGACAAAAAGCTACATGAATATCATTTCTGATCTAGATCGTTTTGAGCTTGGCTCTAAGATTATAAAACATGCAAATAAAATCTCCGAAAATGTAGATTCTCCAGAACTTTTTTCTCTCGTAAACCAATGTTTTTGGGCGCTCGACAAAGATCTTAATCGTGAGCTAATTGAGGGATATTTCCTTCTTAACCTTATGAGAATATCTGGAGAAGACGTAAATCTTCATCGCGACACCAACGGAGAAAAGCTTGATGCTGACAAGAAATATGTCTGGGATACATACGAGAATTCACTAAAACCTGAAAATAACGGAAACATCGAGGTGAACCATATAAAAGTTATGCGTCTTATGTTGACGTCGCCGTTAAAAACTGTGATTCAGGTAAAGGAAATAAAGAGTCTTCTGCCGGAAGTACTTTATATTGCAAAATCCGTCGCAAAGATCTCGTGAGGCCTTGACACCGGTGTCGCTTATGCTAAAATTAAATTAGCATAATAGGGTCAAAAAATGAAAAATCTCCATAAAACCATAGGTATCTTTTCAGCCTCGCTGCTTCTTGCGGTAACAGCTTTCTATATTTATTCTCCAATTTCGGGAACAAATGCTGATACTACTGGTCAGATGCATATGTCGCTCGATATAAACTCGAATATTAGCATTAGTACAAGCGAAAACGAACTCGAACTAGATGCAACTGTTGGTTCATTCGTTAATGATTCAATCGATGTCTATATCTCAACTAACTCTGAATATGGCTACACCCTTACCCTTGAGGACCTAGATAGCAGCACGAACATGGTTAATACGAATCCAAGCGTGGATTCTGTTGTAACCTCAGAATTTGCTGGCTCAAAAAATAGTACCACAATGGCTGATAATACTTGGGGTTTCTCGCTTGATCAAACAGATTTCTTCCGTGTCCCGGTAAATGGTAATCCTGTGGCGCTAAAACGCACAAACGGCGTTATGGCTGATTCGTACGAAACGGTCCCTGTAGGTTTTGGTGCAAAAGTTGGCATGGGACTTACAGCTGGTACGTATGAAGATGTCGTACTTTTCACAGCATATGTAAACGGTGTTAGTGGACAACCTGCAGACGGTACTATTATTAGCAATAACAATGGTCCTGATGTAAGAACTATATCTGATATCACAAGCATGCAGCAGATGACTAGTAAGTTCTGTGAGAATACTTCACTTCATCAAACTGCTACTTTGACAGATACTCGTGATGGCAATAGATACACAGTCATAAAAGCAAAAGATGGTAACTGTTGGATGACTCAGAATCTTCGCCTTATTGACTATACGCTCACGAGCGCAGATTCGGATGTCCCGGAAGGATTTTCATTCCATGTTCCAACGTTTGAAACAAGCGAATATCACGTTGGTTCCGGCAGCCAAGATGAGTTTAAATCTCCAGCTGCAGCTTATAACGAACAATATGGAGGCTACTATAACTACCATACAGCAGTAGGCGGATGGTGGGGAGAAGGAATCGATCAAGACGTCAATTCGCCACAAAGTATTTGTCCTAAGGGTTGGAGAATCCCAACTGGAACCTATGGTGGTGAGTTTGAGATGCTCTATCGCGCTTATAATATGAACTATCGACTCAACGCTATCGCATTGACTGCTCCACCGCTTAACTTCGTAGCAAATGGTTATTATATCTTCAATGGCCCTAACCACGATTCTAATGGCTTCTATGAGGGTGGGGTTACTGGTAATTATTGGTCAGCATCTGGATATAGCGGATATAGTTATGCTCAATACTTATGGATTAATGCAAATATACAATACGGACAGGTAAATCCTAATGGTTATGCTAGCCCGTCCTATCTATATGGCGTCCGCTGTGTTGCAAGATAGCTAACCAACTGTCCCCGTTGTCTTGATTCTTAAGATGTGTTAAAATAATAGAGAAAAATAGGAGATTTTTTATGGCAACAAAACTTGAAGATATCGTAAGCCTTTGTAAACGTCGTGGATTTGTTTTTCCAGGCTCTGACGTTTATGGCGGTATGGCCGGTACTTGGGACTTTGGTCCACTTGGTGTTGCTTTAAAGAAAAATCTCATGGATGCATGGTGGAACTTCTTTGTCGAGAAGCGCGATGACATGTTTGGTGTTGATGCAGCTATTATCATGAATCCGCGCACTTGGGTTGCTTCAGGCCACACTGCTACTTTCGCAGATCCACTTGTGGAATGTAAAGAATGTAAATCTCGTTTTCGTGCTGATAAAATTGCTGACGGCATCTCCGAATCTGTCACAACAGAGGAATTTCTCGCAACTCATACAAAATGTCCTGTTTGTGGCAAAGAAAACTGGGGCCCAATCCGCAAATTTAACATGATGTTTAGCACCCACGTCGGCGCAGTTCTACCTGAAGATGCAAAGGATAATCCTGAACTTGCAGAAAAGAACATCGCTTATCTCCGCCCAGAAACCGCACAAGGTATTTTTACTAACTATAAAAACGTAGTTGATACAATCTATCCAAATCTCCCATTCGGCCTTGCACAACAGGGTAAAGCATTCAGAAATGAAATCTCTCCACGTGATTTCATCCTTCGTGACCGCGAATGTTCACAGATGGAGATCGAATACTTCGTCCGCCCAGACGCATGGGAAGGCGAATTTGAAAAACTTCGCGAACTCCAACACGAATTCCTCGAAGAAGTTGTTAAACTTCCGAAGGAAAATATTCATGAACTCGAAGTTCCTGCAGAAGATCGTGCACATTATTCAAAGCGCACAATTGACTTCATGTTTGACTATCCAAACGGTGAAGAGGAGCTTATGGGTCTCGCATATCGCACCGACTTTGACCTTTCTAATATTCAGCGCGAATCTGGAAAGAGTATGGAATATCGCGATAAAAATACTGGCGAAACCTTCATTCCACACGTTATTGAGCCATCGATCGGCGTTGAGCGTCTCTTCCTCGCAATTCTTTCAACTGCTTATACTGAAGAAGAAAAAGAGGGAAAGACTCGCGTTCTTTTGAAACTCCCAGAAAATCTTGCACCATACCATTTCTGTGTTTCACCACTCCTTAAGAATAAGCCGGAACTTGTTGAGAAAGCTCGTGAGGTCTACACAATGCTTAAGAATAAATACGGAAATATTACTTGGGATGATTCTGGAAATATTGGTAAACGCTACATGAAACAAGATGAAATCGGTACTCCAAAATGTATTGTTATCGATTTTGATACCTTGGAAGACGGAACCGTTACTGTTCGTGATCGCGATACAACTGAGCAAACTCGCGTGAAAATTGAAGAACTTTAAAGCATGAAAAAGGCGCCCTACTGGGCGCCTTTGTAATCTTCTGGGAAGGGGAACTTAATGCCTTTTTTACGGGTGTTTGCGAGTGTGTTGATTGATGGAATCTCAGAGCCCCATGTTAAGACATTCAGGTTATTGAAACTATCGTAAAAACTCTTGGCTTTCTGCTCATCTATGAGCTTCATATAGATTTGCCATATATGATTATCTGCTTCCTCTTTTGCTTCAGCTAAATGGCATAACTCATCGTAAGATAGCTTTTTATAACTGTCATAGTCGATGATGAAGAATTGAAGCATAAGCCAAAGCCTGGACTCAAGCTCCCTAAAGACAAGGAACTTGTATGCGTCAGAGTCATCATTACTATTCATAATATGTGCATTGTCTTCGTTATTGATTTCATCAAGAACATATTTTGGTACTCCAAAGCTTTCGTCTTTGGCTATTCTTAAAATAAAATCAGCATCGAACTTCTGGATATAAACTCTATCTTTTGTTGAAATTTTCATCTTATACCTCCATATGAAATAGTCATCTTCCCAGAAACTGTAAAAGTTCAAGCTATGGACTATAGCTAAAATTATTATAACACAAATATATGTTTTTTCAAATAATGAAAAAGGCGCCCTACTGGGCGCCTTAGGTCAAATTATGCTGAGAAAAGGTTTAATAATCGCTTGAAGAAGCCGGACTTTTTGGCTGTTTTTGTAAAAAGATGTTCAATCCTCTTACCGGTATACTCTTCCGGATAGCCAAAGGTTGGAATCTCGCCTTTAATAAGGCTGATAAACGCGTCGATAGACTCTCTCTCCCACGTACTACAGAAAAAGGTATTTATGTATTTTGTGTGGTGGCGACGTTTTTCTGCTTCAGTCTTTTCATTGTAATCTGCAGAGAACTTCGCGTATTTGCTCTTGTGTCTATCTTGCAAATCCTTAATCTTCGATTCAGGATTCTTGACACATTCGTCATAGTCGAGAATATAATCCTGCATCATTAGCCATTCTACGCAATCTGGATTATCGAATGCATATTTGAATGCGTACTTATCCGATCCGTCCTTTACGTCCGACATTTCGCCGTACTTCTCAAGGAATTCGCTAGAAACACATTCTGCGACCAATACGGGTCGTTCATTCATTTTTAGAATGTCGAAAACCTGTAAGTAGACCTTGTCCCCAATTTTGATTTTCATGCACTATCCCTCCTTGCACCTCAATATGACCTAACTAAAAAAGAACGTAGTAAAAACGACTACTCTTTTTATTATACCATAAACTCTTTAAAAAGTAAAGAGGTGGCGTTTTTTTGTTTTGACAACAAAAAACTTGCTGACGCAAGTTCTCGGTTTGGTGGACCCACCTGAAATTCAATGGAACCAAGTCATAGATGAACTGAGAGAACTGAAGTATATCCTATACTCACCAGAGGTTAGTATAGATAGCTTTTAGTAGGCTCTTAACAAAGAAACATAGAACACTCTATGTAGTAGGGTAGGGTCAGAATGAAGCTCGCTTCATCTGAGCAACCAAGAGCATTAGCAACCCAGGAGGATATATGGTAAAGAAAGGACAAAGTAGGACCACCAATACAGACCAAACGGTTTTAAGAGACTCTAAGGGCCGTTTTAAAAAGGGTAGTAAGCCGAAGAACGGTTTTGATAAGAATCCAGAGAATATCGCACCGGGAGGCTTCTGGCGCTATAAAGAACATGGTAAGGCCGCTATTATCGACATATTCAAGATGACTATGGCGGAGTTTAATAGCTTAAAGAAGGTCAAGGATAACGAAAAGACCGTACTAGACCAAATGTTATTCAATAAGTTCGAATCTGCTATGAATGGCAACTCCAGAGACGCCGATTTCTTGCTATTACAAGCTTTTGGATATGCGCCGAAGTATTACGAGGCTAAACTTGACTATCAGGCCGATTTTAAGCCAAAGAAAAGCCCACTAGAGGACTTAACGGTAGATGAATTAAGAGCGTTATTAAAGATGTGCGAGAGCGACGCATAACACCTTAGAAATCTATGAATATTTAGCGCTTCATGTTATAATTAAAGTGTCCAATCTTAACATTTTAATTTACAGCAGAAGCAGCGCAGAGCGTAATGTTTCTGTGTCGAGACGAATATAAATTTGGGCGTCTCGGCACAATGGAGATATTCGTCTCTGCTGTAAAAAGATTGGACGTCTGCCGAGCGCCCAAACTTATGATTATTGATTGATTTTAGCGAGGACGCAACGCAGCGTCCTCTTTTTGCGCATCTTTCTGCTAGAAGGAAAGTTCAGCAGAGATGCCTAAATTATCTGACCAAGAGCAGCGCCAAGCCGCCAAAGAATTCTACGAACAATGGAAAGACCGTTCCGACGAGAAGAAGGATACTCAATCCTTTTGGCTCGATTTATTGAGAATGGTCTACGGAATAGACAATCCGTCGCAATTTATTAGTTTCGAGAAAACCGTCCAATTCGAAAAGACAAAGAAATTTGCAGACGGATATATCACCAAGACGAAGATTCTTATTGAACAAAAGAGTGGCGACATAAATCTTGCAAAAGGCGAATTACAATCAGATGGCGCTATTCTTCGTCCAGACCAACAAGCTCGTCGTTACGCAAATAATCTCCCCTATGACGAGAAGCCTAAGTACATTATTACTTCGAACTTTAAAGAAATCTGGGTCTATGACGAAAACCGGCCACATTCAGACCCAGAAAAGATTCTTCTCAAAGATTTACCGAAGGAATACTATCGTCTACAATTCATCGTCAATACGGGAAACGCCCATATCAAGAAAGAGATGGAGCTTTCCATTAAAGCCGGCGAAATCGTTGGCGAGTTCTATAATGCACTTTATGGTCAATATCGTAATCCTGACGACCCAGAAAGCCTTAAAAGCCTAAATAAGCTGTGCGTACGCTTAGTATTCTGTTTGTATGCCGAAGATGCTGGCTTATTTGGTCATAAAGGCGCATTTCATGATTATCTAGCGCATTATGACGTCGAGGACTGCCGAGAAGCTATTCGCCGTCTATTTAATGTCTTAAATCAAAAACCAGAAGAACGAGACCCCTATCTAAAAGAAGATTTGGCCGCATTTCCGTATGTAAATGGAGGTCTTTTCGATGGCGACGATATTGAGATTCCGCATTTTACTAACGAAATACGAGATTTAATTCTTGAAAAAGCGTCTGACGATTTTGACTGGAGTGAAATTAGTCCAACAATCTTTGGCGCTGTGTTCGAATCTACATTAAACCCGGAAACCCGTCGCAAAGGCGGCATGCACTACACGAGCATCGAGAATATTCATAAAGTTATCGACCCATTATTCTATGATGAGCTTTGCAGAGAATTCGAAGATATTAAAGAAATAAAGATAGCAAAAACACGTAATCAAAAGCTTGAAGAATTTAGAGATAAGCTAGCAGGCCTAACTTTTCTAGACCCAGCTTGTGGTTCTGGTAATTTCCTAACGGAAACCTATCTATCGCTACGTCGTTTGGAGAATGAAGCTATCGAGATATTGCAGGGTGGGAGAGCGGCTTTTGGACTGCTTAATCCAATTAAAGTTCAAATTAGCCAATTCTATGGCATCGAGATAAATGATTTTGCCGTAACCGTCGCAAAGACCGCATTGTGGATTGCGGAAGCGCAAATGATGCAAAAGACGGCACAGATAATGTATCAGAATCTTGAATTCTTTCCACTTAAAACTTACACGAATATTGTCGAAGGGAATGCTCTTAGAGTAGATTGGGCGGAAGTTATTCCGGCTGAAAAACTAAGCTATATTATGGGCAATCCACCTTTTGTTGGAAGCTCTAGAACAGACGGTCAAGACGCCCAAAAAGAAGATATGGCGAATATCTTTAACGGAGTAAGTGGAGCCGGAAAGTTAGACTATGTTGCAGCATGGTATATGAAAGCGGCGAAACTAATTCAAGGAACAAATATTGCTTGTGCATTCGTTTCTACAAACTCCATAACACAAGGAGAACAAGTCTCTCTATTGTGGAAAACGTTATTCGAACAATATGGCATAGTTATTAATTTTGCATACAGGTCATTTAAATGGGAGAGCGAGTCTAATGATGCGGCAGCAGTAGTTTGCGTGATAGTAGGCTTTGCAAATTACGATACTAAAAGCAAATATTTATATGACGGAAAAAGAAGAAAAAAGGCTAGACATATTAACGGGTATTTATGCGACCTTGATGACTTTTATATCAAATCACGAAGCGATTCTATCTTCCCAAATATGCCAAAAATAATACAAGGAAACAAACCGTGGGATGGCGGATGGCTTATTCTTTCAGAAAATGAAGCTAAGTCGCTAATGAAAAAATATCCAAATTCCTCAAAATTCATAAAACGTTTTTATGGCGGAGACGAATTAATTAAAGGCAAAATCCGTTATTGCTTGTGGCTAAAAGACGTAGAGCCAGTCGAATATGCAAAAATACCAGAGGTTCTAGAAAGGCTTCGAAAAGTCGCCGAAGCTAGAAAAAACACTAAAACGGCCGCAGTACAAAAACAGGCCGAAACGCCATCTCTCTTTTCGCAAATTAGGCAACCTTCTAAACAATATTTAGCGATACCCGAGGTTACGACAAGCTCAAGAAAGTATATTCCGATGGCATTTTTGACCAAAGACGACATAGCTAGTAATAAGCTTTTTATAATACCAGATGCGCCACTATATATATTTGGCATATTAACATCAAATGTCCATATGGCTTGGATGAGGATTGTCTCAGGAAGGTTGGGCACTGGGTATAGCTATTCGCCATCAGTATACAATAATTTTCCATGGATTAGCCTAAGCGAAAAGTCCATCAAAAAAATAACCGAAACAGCTCAAATGATTATAGACGTAAGGAAAAAATATCCGAATACGCCGCTAAATATTCTTTACTCCGAATCAACCATGCCGGCAGACTTGCTAAAAGCGCATCAGCTCAATGATAGAGCAGTGATGGAGGCATATGGTTTTTGGGGTAAGTTGAATTCAGAAACAGAATGCGTCGCAGAATTAATGAAAATGTATCAAGAGCTAACAAATAAGTAATGCCTGGTATTCTGTCTACTGATAAAAAAGAAGGCCGTTGCCGAATATGTGGCAAAATAGGAAAGCTCACTAAGGAACATGTCATTCCTAGAAATGCTGGCGGTGGAGAAAAAGTCAAATTATATAACACAACGGACGTATTAGAAAAAGGTAAAAATGCTCGATACAACATCAAGCAAAACGGACTTGCGGCAAGAACACTATGTGCCGACTGTAATAATTTAATCGGCAGAGAATATGATGAGGATTTTGGGCTATTCTATAAAGTTGTAAACATGGGCGTCAATAATTCTATAAAAGATTTAATCGAAAAAGGCGAAATAAAAGACAAGACAGACCTAAAAGATAAGAGCCTAGAGTTTACAATAAAAAAGATTAGGCCATTTAACATAGCAAAGCGCATACTAGCATCTTTTTGTTCCATTGACCATGAAAACCTAGTCGACAGAATACCAGAAATCAGAAAGGCTATTTTAGACCCAAAATATATCCCAGATACAAAAGACTTTTCATTGTATTTTTCACTCAAGTTCGGAAACGATGCTTTCTTTGCAACTATCGCAGCTATAAAAACTGGCGGCAAAACAGAAGCATTCGCAGGCATAGAATCAATATATACGGGTTTTTATTTGAAAGAAGCTCGGCTAAATGAAGACTATCCAGATTCTCTAGGGAAAAGTCTGAATATAACGAATTGGCTAACTGATTTTGAACCATATAAAGAGTATGATATGAAGTTTATAATGCCATTTGTAATGAATATGGCTCTCCCCATACCATTAGATAAATAAAACATTACACTATTGTAATGTTTTAACGAAAGCGGTATACTTATTTTAACCAAAGGAGGTAAGATGCCGAAACTTAACAGCATCAAAATTTGTAAGCTATCGAAAGAAGCGCAAGCTAAAATCGATAGCAAAGTCGAATACCGAGACAAGATTCTTCATTTTCTACATAATGACGATTTGTTTCGCATCGGCAATACGAATGTTTCGGCCAGAACCGCTGTATATCTTGAAAAAATCGGCCTTCTTAAAGAAAAGAAAGCTAAGACCGGATGGCGAAAGCTAAACTTTATTGATGCCATCTATTTTGATTTACTTGTCGAACTGCGTAAGTTCGGAATGACCGCCAAGAAACTCATTCATCTCAAAGAGGCTTTTTATAAAAGCGAAGATGCGATGGATGCCATGTTTCTGGCGGCTTTTTATGGCTACGAAATCACGCTCGTCATCTTTAATGACGGAAGTGGCTATATTTTTGACCCATATACACTAGTAGATTACTCCGAGAAGATTCGTGGCGATAAGGCAAGAATTATCCTAGAGCTTAACCCCTATATCAATAAAGCCTTAGCGCTACTTAATATCCCGACCGTCAAAATATCCTATACTGCGAGGAATATTGAGAAAGGAGGTGCAACCGACAAATAGACTCTAACTACACGCCTTAGAGCGTCGTTCAATGCGCCCGTTCAACGGGGGAGTACATCATGGAGCCAACCGAGGTTCTGAACATTAAGAAAATCGCCAGAAAGGTCAAGAAAGGCGATAAAGATACTAAACTACAAATCGCAAAGGAATTAAACGAAATTGCGAAAATAATAATCGAATTACACTATCAAGAAAAGCAAGGTAAAACACCATGAAACAAAGAGCCATAGCATATACAAGAGTTTCATCTCAGCGTCAGGTTGACGAGGGGAATAGTCTTTCTGTCCAAAAGAAACACATTCTTGAATATGCCGAAAAGAATGGCTTTGAAATCATGAAGTTCTTTGTCGAGCAGGGCGAGAGCGCTAAGAATACTCAACGCACTCAATTACAAGCCATGCTTCGCTATATGGTCGAGAATCATTCCAAAATCGATGCGCTTATTATCTATAAAGTCGACCGTCTTGCTAGGAATAATGTCGATTATTACGAAATCAAGCAGATTCTAGCTAAGCTCAAGATTCGCCTATATTCCGTCATGGAACAATTCGATGACGATACGGCTGGCCATGCTATGGAGGGCATGCTTTCAATCTTCGCTCAGTTTGATAACGAGAACAGAGCAAAAGTCTGCAAGAACGGCATGATAGAAGCCGTAAGAAACGGTAGATACACTAGACCGGCACCGAGAGGCTATAAGAACGGCAGAGACGCCAATAATAAACCAAATATTCTACTATCGGACAATACGAAGCTAGTCCAGATTCTAGCCGCATCATGGAAGCTTATCGACAACGGTTTATCCTGCGCCGATGCTCGCAAAGAAGTCAATAAAATGCTCAAAGAAATCAACGAGAAGCCTATCACGAAACAGACCTTCTCTAATATGATTCACAATGAGATTTATATCGGAATTATTCACGCTTTCGATTTAGTGGTCGATAGTCCAACGATTCCGCACCTAATCGACCGAGATACGTTCTATCGAGTACAAGCTATTCTTTCTAAGGAAAAGAAACGAGGTAATCGTTACTCGAAATATAACCCTGCGTATCCGCTAAGAGGAATACTGTTCTGTAAACATGGTCACAGAATGACCGCAAGCTCGCCAAAAGGTCGCAACGGCCATTACCCGAAGTATAGTTGCCAGAAATGTCGAGGCAAAGACGCCGCCAATTACGACGTCGATACGGCCCATATACGCTTCGATGAGTTCATTTCCAATGTCGGAGTAGATGGAGATATTAAAGACGCCTTAGAACTCGCTCTAAAGCTTAATATCGATAAAGTCGAGAACGATACTAAGGCGGCTATCGAAAAATGGAATTATGAACTCAGCAAGATTCAAACAAGACGGGAAATACTAACCGAGAAGCTTATCAATGGCGCCATTCCAGACGCTTCTGCTCGCAAGATGTTCGATAAATACGACAAAGACGAGCTAGAGGCTAAAAGCGAGTTATTGACGCTCAAATCACAAAATAGCGACGCCGCCGAATTGCTAGAATTTGGCTTAGATAAGCTTGTGGATTTGAAGCAAACGCTCAACGATATAAAAGAGCCAGAAATTCGCTTCCGGTTCCAGAAATGGCTTTTTCCAGTCGGGTTGACCTATGACGGCGAAAAATTTGGAACCGCCAAAATGCCACTCATTTTCAGATTAAAAAAGAACACTCTTTCGAGTATTCTTAGTGGTTCGTCAAATCTGGTGGTCACGACTGGACTTGAACCAGTGACACGCGGCTCTTCAGGCCGCTGCTCTACCAACTGAGCTACATGACCACATAGGTATAGGGTTATTATATCACAAAAATAGTCATAATCAACCTTAAAATTCGAAGAAAAATCCCTTTAAAATGCTTTAGTTTTTTGTTGATGCATGGTACAATATTCATAAGCAAAATAGTGGAGTGTACAATTAATGCGAGGTTTGGTTAAGAAACCAAAAGTGTTTCGTATCGCGAAACGCTTTGAAATTCATTCCATGAAAGGGGCCGCAGGGCTTTTCTTTGGCATTTTTGTTGCATTTTTCGCGCTATTATTGACTTATCCATACAAAGTAAGCAATGTCTCTGCTGTAGGTGAGAGTACCGTCTCGTCTATCTCTATTTCTCCAGTAGATCAGCTAAAAATCAATGTCATTCCTGGTCGCTATAGTTCCGGGACTGTCCCAATTAATATCTCAACAACAAACCGTTCTGGCTATACGATAATGCTTGAAACTATTGGAGATTCGTCGTCTCTCGTGAATATTGATGATACTGACAATATTATCCCTACTCTTTCTTCGAACAACGGCATTTTAGCTAGTGAGATTGCAGGTAAATATGGCATCAGTATCAACGGCACAAATTTCTATCCTGCACCGGAGCCAAACGGCAGCACATTCGCTCTAAAAACCACTACAACCTCTGGTACAAATCGTCATGACTTAACTTTTGGCGTTAATGCTTCAGCTGATACCGTTGGCGGCATTTATAATAACGAATACATCATCTCTGTTCTTGCAAATCCGACTGGCAATTCACTTGAATTTGACGAAAATACGACCGATGAGGTTGGAAATATGCCAAATCCGCAAATTGCGAACATTGGTGAAAGGATACTAACAATCTCAAACGCGGTTCCTGTGCGTGAGGGATACGAATTTGTTGGTTGGGATGTAGATTCGACAGCTACGGAACCGCAGTACACTCCTTCAGATGTCTTTACTTTTGATACCACACAATCCCAGAATACTGTTCTTTATGCGATCTGGGGCGAAATTATTGATGAGGGTGAGATAAAGTTTTCGGCAAACTTTGGTCAAAAGCTCTCATTTGATGGTAAGTCATCTCTTAATACGAATATTCCATTATTCTCAAACGAATTTATTGATACGTATTTTGAAATCTCGTGTGGTATTGAGAGATTTATTTATAACACTGACCAGGAAAACAATATAAACTCTCTAGTGTCTAATATGGATGAAAGTGACCCTCCGTATTCCGGTTTCGTATTTAGGAACAATAGAAATAGTTCAAATTATGAGCTTTCGAGAAATACTGGCACTCAACAATCTCCTGCAAACTCATCACCTACTTTTAGTGTTGCTAATACGAAGACCTTGAAACTAACTCGTGACGAGAATCACGATTTCTATTATGAGACGAATATGTCGCCAAAAACTATGACCATAAACTATGCTAATATTGTTCCATTTAATACTCCGCTCGTATTTGGGTCTTCACTCAACACCTATGGAAACGCGACTCGCTTCTTTAAAGGTGAGATGACTGATGCGAAACTCACTCGCAAATATGAAAAGACGTCTGATGAAACCTTGTATGTTACTTTACCATCACCAATGATGACATCGAAAGAATTCGATGGATGGTACAGCAACAAGGCTCTAACTAAGAAGATTGGCGATGCTGGTGATAGTATCGCGATAAGCAGAGATACGACTGTGTATGCAAAATGGAAGAATGTCGGTGAGACGATGCAAGAATATAATCATCCTGGCCAGATTGTCTTTGATGGTACAAACTATATTAACACTGGCATGTATCTGTTTAGTCCAGAAAACTTCAATCGCGACTTCGTCATGACGCTTCACATCGATAGTGTGGGTACAAACGACAATATGGATGCGATTGTGGGTTCTCTCGATGAACGTGGCCGTCCATATTCTGGCTTTGTGTTAAGAAAGCATACTTATCAAGGTAGAGACGTTATACAACTCCACTCAAACGGAAGTGGCGTCGCTTCGACAAAATACTTTGATACAGTTGGTGACATCGTAATTATAAGATCAAACAATAAAGTATATTATAAGATTGATGATAGCCCGCTTCATCTTTTGAATACTTACGATCCAGAAGTCGACTGGTTTAATTCGCCTGTAACCCTTGGTGCTGCGCTTGATACTAATGGCGGTCCATTCCGATACTTCGAGGGTGCAATTTCTAATGTTAGTATTAGATATGTAGATGAGGGAGTATCTCTCGCGGACTATGAATATCCAACAAAAGCAACGAAGCTTGCTTATGAATACTCTGGCGAAATGGTATTTGATGGTGCACATTATATCGACACCGGCATTAAACTATTTAACGATGCGGCAGCTACCGCAAAAGACTTTACCATTATGCTTAATGTAGTGGAAGTTGATCCAAGTAACGCAAACCAGTCTGTAATCCTAAACGCAAAAGACGAATCTGGTAGGCCATGGCCAGGCCTTGTATTTAGAACGACCGGCTCTGATCTAGAAATTACGTTTAATAAAAACGCGTCTACAAATGCAAAGAGAAAACTCACGAAAAAACCTGATACCGTAAGAATTATGAGGAAGAGTGGCCATATCTTTGTTTCATTGAGTGAATTTGGCGACGAAGAAGAGCTTATTGATAGCTCAGGATTTAGTATGTATTTTGACACGACCTTAACTTTCGGCGCTGCACTTGATGGAACGAATACCCCATTCAGGTACTTTAAGGGCAAACTGTCTAATATTAAAGTTTATATTGAAGAATAGATTTTGCTAACAAGGTAAAAATAGTATATAATATATATATGAAGAAATTTAATACATCCCCAATTTCAGGCATGCAAGAGCTGACTCCAGCAAAGCAAGCTTTATTTGACAAACTTAAAAAACAGATTATCGGGGTGTATCATTCTCATGGGTTCTTAAGAATTGAAACTCCAGTAATTGAAAGAACCGATATCCTTCTTGCTAAGGCTGGCGGTGATACCGAAAAACAAATCTATAAAGTTGTAAAAACTGCTGAGACCGAAGACGATGCGGATCAGGCCCTCCGTTTTGATCATACCGTTCCTCTTGCTCGCTATGTTGTAGAGCATGAAAATGATTTAACCTTCCCATTTAAGGTAACTCAGAGCGCACGCAACTTCCGTGGGGAACGTGCTCAAAAAGGACGTTTTCGTGAATTCTATCAGCTCGACGTCGATGTGATTGGTCGTGAAAAACTAGCGGTTTCTTATGACGCAGATGTTATTAAGACGGCTTATGATGCACTCATGACCTTCATTAAGCCAGAAATGAAAATCCGTATTTCAAACCGCAAAATCCTAACTGGTCTTCTTCAAGAACTTGGCCTTCAAACGAAATCTGAAGATATTTTTGGAATTATCGACCATGCTGAAAAAGTTCCAAAAGAGAAAACTGTCTCTTCATTTGAAGAAATTGGTCTAAGTGGGGCTGAAATAGAGAAACTCACGACATTTATGAATATTAATGGCGCACGTGAAGATGTTGTCAGCAACTTGAAGAGCCTAGGTATTAACAATGATATCTTTATCCTTGGTGTTGAAGAGCTCAACAATGTACTTAGTCTCCTCGAGAAACAAGGTTTGGGTGAGACAGCTATTGGCGATATGTTGATTATCCGCGGACTTGATTATTATACTGGTACTGTCTTTGAGACCTTCCTCCCAGAATATCGCGAGATTGGTTCAATCTGTTCTGGTGGTCGCTATGAGAATTTAGCATCAAATTATACCGACCAAAACTTCCCAGGTGTTGGTGCTTCTATCGGACTTACTCGCCTCTTCCAGACTCTTGATGATAATAATCTTCTTGAGAGTATAGATAAAAAATCAATCGACCTTGTTCTTATTCCGTTCTCTGAAAACGAATATGAATATACTTTTAATCTTGCAGAAAAGCTTCGTGGTTGCGGCAAAACCGTTGATATTAACCTTACCGATAAAAAAGTTGGTGATAAATTTACTTATGCGGCAAAAATCGCAAAATTTGCTTCAGTTATCGGTGAAAATGAAGTTAAAACTGGAAATATTGAAGTTAAAGACCTTGAAACTGGCAACAAATTAAAACTCGAAGATTATATAAGAAGTGTCTAGTCGAAAATTTGAACTTGATCAGCATTTTCTGAGATCGCCGAAATTTGCGTTGATGTTGATCGGTCATTCTAATATTAGAAAAAATGACACCGTCGTCGAAATTGGCGCGGGTTCAGGTGTTATCACGACTGCGCTAAGTAAGCGTTGTAAGAGTGTTTTTGCGATTGAACCAGATCGTGAAACTGCAGAGAAGCTACGTGCGAATCTCAAACGTTTTGGCGCAGAAAACGTGATTGTTATAGAAAAAGATTTTAGAGATGTTGAGTTCCCAGAGGGCCAATATAAAATTTTTTGCAACCCTCCGTTTCGTTTTAGCTCAGAAATTTTTTATAAAGCGTTAAATCTTGAGAACAAGGACGGCGTGATTATCGAAAAGGGAACGAAAAATCCTCCAAAATCAATCCACCTTATCCTCCAAAAGAATCTTGCTTTGAAGCTAATCTTGACTGATCGACACTACACTTCGCAACTTGGGCGTATTCTTACGAAATCCTATGATACGAAAATCCGTCTTCCTCTTAAGAAGACAGATTTTACCCCACCACCAGCCGTTGATACCGTTTTGTTTGAAGCCAAACTTCGTTAATTGCTTTTCTCTAGTCCAATATCGAAGTAATATTCTTTTATTTCGTTCCAACCCCAGCTCGGATCGAAACCTGACGTGATAAACTTGCCGAGCATAAAGTATGGCATTCCGCTCTCAGAATTTGTTGTCTGCATAATTCTTGCAGTTTTTGAATTGCCAATAACTTTTGAGTGGTAATCTTCGTCGAGCCACCTCTGTAGCCATGAATAAATTTTCTTTCCTCCACTCATATAAATAGTATAGTATATAAGAATTAGTAAAAACACAAGAAATATCAAATAAGGGAGATAGTGAATTACCACTGTAAAACCGAACAAAAAGAAAGGAATCCGAACAGAAAAATGCGTAGGGATAACATAATATAATGAAAAATCAATGTTGACAACAATAGTGCTCGTGGTAAAATAAAAGTAAGATTTGGTAGCGGTTGAGAGAGCGCCAAGTCGGAAAAATGGGTGGAGTGTGAAGTTAAATGGCTATAATTGCTATTTAGGCAATACCACCTAGGAATTAATCTAGATCATAAATACGCCAAAACTCGTGTGGCGTATTTTTGTTTTTTATGATAAAATTACTCTATGGCGCGCTGGCGCCTGTATGTTTGGCGCTGTGGCGGAGTGGTTACGCAGAGGTCTGCAAAACCTTGTACACCGGTTCAATTCCGGTCGGCGCCTCCAAACACTAACGTGTTTGGAGCTACCGTTGCGTCCCAAGGGGCAAAACGGCGCCTCCAAACATTAGCCCGAATGGCGGAATTGGTATACGCGTTCGACTTAAAATCGAATGGAGAAATCCATATGGGTTCAAGTCCCATTTCGGGCACCAAAAACCTTGAAAACTTTGCGATTATTTGTTATAATACATACATCGCAAGATTTGCGAGCGTAGCTCAGTTGTTTAGAGCGCTTCCTTGCCAAGGAAGAGGTCGAGAGTTAGAGTCTCTTCGCTCGCACCACTAAGTCCCTGCTAACCCCCCTTAGCAGGGACTTAGTGGTTTTTTGTTCTTACCTATGATATAATTATCTCAATCTAATTGAAGGTTAAAAATGGTAGACGTAAGTACAAACGTTTTCTTAATTAGTAGAGGTTTTAGGCAGCTTATACTAGAGGCGTATGCGCCGATTCGTAAAAAAACAGGCCTAGGTCAAATGGACCTGCAAATCATTTTTGCTTTATACAAGAACCCATGTATGACTGTTGGCGAAATCTATCGTAATACGAGATTTAATAGAGGGCAAATCTCAACATGTGTTAGTAGAATGATAAAAAAAGGGTATATTAAAATTTTTGATCGCGGAAATACCCGCTTCGATACCTATGTTCTTACGAAAAATGGTTTGGAGGCCGCAAAGATTATCGAAACAAACGCTAAGAATGGTAGAAAAAAGCTTTTTAAAAACTTCACGAAAGAAGATGTACAAGCCTTCCAGTGTTATCTTGATCGTATCTTGGAAAATGTTGGTGAATTCGATCGGGCTATAAATAGCTTCAAAGACGAGCTCAATCGGTAATATATATAAGCTTTTTCTTCGCAAAAAGTGTTATTTTGTGCTAAAATAGAAGTATAAAAAAGGAGAAAAAATGCCAATTTGGTTAATTATTGTCCTAGTCGTTTTAGTAGTTCTCCTACTTGCGGTTTGGGCATCATACAACGGATTAGTAAAACTTAACGAACGCGTTGAGGAAGCTTGGTCTGACATCACAGTACAACTTAAACGTCGTGCTGATCTCATCCCAAACCTCGTCGAAACAGTTAAGGGTTACGCAAAACACGAGACAGAAGCAATCAAACAAGTTTCTGAAGCTCGTGCAAAGATGATGGGCGCACGCTCAGTCGCACAAACTGCTGAAGCTGACAAAAGTTTCATGGGTGCACTTTCACGCATCATGGCAGTTTCTGAGTCTTACCCAGAACTCAAAGCTGATAAGAACTTCCAACAACTTACTGCAGAACTTACTGACACAGAAGATAAAGTTCAGGCTGCTCGCCGCTTCTATAATGCTGGTGTTAAAGAGTTCAATACTAAAGTAAAACTCTTTCCAACAGTTATTATTAACAGTATGTTCCTTCACTTCAAAGTTCGTGATTATTACGAAGTTGATGAAGAGGAATCAAAGAGAATCGACAAGGCTCCAACCGTAAAATTTTCTGATGACAAGAAAGAAGCTAAATAATAATAATGTATAAGCAAATCGCAGCTAATAAACGAAATACCATTATCATAATGCTTGGCTTTGTGATTATTATTTCTGCTATTGGCTGCGCATTTGCGTATGCTTTTAATGACTGGGCCGTAGCAATCTACGTTCTAGTCATTAGTAGCATTTATGCTTTAATCCAATACTTCCTTGCATCTCGTCTTGCAGTTGCAATGACTGGTGCTAAAGAAATCGAAAAAAGAGATAATCCGCGTCTTTATAAAGTAGTCGAAAATCTTTCGATTACTACCGGTCTGCCAATGCCAAAAGTATATATAATCGATGATCCGGCTCCAAATGCCTTTGCGACAGGTCGTGATCCAAAACATGCTATTGTCGCTGCGACTACTGGACTTCTTGATATTATGGATGATAACGAGCTTACGGCAGTCATGGCACACGAAATGTCGCATGTTGGAAATTATGATATTCGTGTCTCTATGATTGTCTTTGGCTTAGTATGTTTAATTGGTTTTATCTCTGACCTTGGCCTTCGCATGATGTATTATTCAGATCGTGATGATGATGAACGCTCACCTGTAGGTTTTATTATTATGCTCTTCGTTGCAGTACTTGCGCCAATCGCTGCAAGCCTCGCACAATTAGCTGTTTCTAGACAACGTGAATATCTTGCTGACATTTCTGCTGTAAAAACCACACGTTACCCTGAAGGAATGATTTCTGCGCTTAAGAAACTTGATGAACATGGTCGCCCAATGAAACGCCAAAATTCTGCGACAAGCTCAATGTATATAAATAATCCGATGAAAAAAGGTTTTATGAGTAAACTCTTCAGTACTCACCCACCAATTGAAGATAGGATCGAGAGACTTGAAAATGCGAAACATAACTTCTAAAAAAACAACAAAAAAGACTAAAAAACCTGAGAGCCTTGGGTTTTTTGCTAGTGTTAAGTTAAAAATTGCGAAAAGTAAGGATCGTCGTGCGTTCCGTAAAGATACGAGAGTAAGTCTACATAAAAGCTTCAAGCGTTCCTATAAAGAAGATTATAATCGAAAGACAGAATTACCTGGTCTTCTTTCTCATTCTCATGAAACTTTTAAGGTCATCTTTAGAAACTGGAAATTATTCCTTCCTTTAATCCTGTTTATCTTTGTTTTTAATGTAATTCTAGTTGGTCTAATGAGCCAAGAATCATACGATACTTTTAGAGATGCGCTTGATGAAACTAACGAAAACCTCGCCCATGGTCAGCTCGGAAATCTTGGTAAAGCTGGTCTTATGCTTATTGGTACAATCACAACAGGCGGTCTTACTCGTGGCATGTCAGAAGTCCAACAAGTCTTCATGGTTTTTCTGGTCATTGTCACATGGCTCGTCACAATCTATCTTGTCCGTCATATTCTAGCTGGTCATAAAGTAAAATTTAGGGACGGTCTTTATAATGCTCTAACTCCATTTATCTCAACTTTCTGTATTGTCGGCATAATCTTTATTGAACTTATTCCAATCTTTATTGTTACGATTACTTATTCTGCTGCGGTTCTAACTGAGTTTTTGAATACACCATTCTATGCGCTTGTTTATTTCATATTTGCAGCGCTCTTGGTTCTACTTAGCGCATATCTTCTGTCATCAAGCATACTCGCACTAATTGCAATTACCGCTCCTGGTCTCTACCCAATTACAGCACTAAATACTGCATCAGACATCATCACTGGACGTCGTATTCGCTTTATTATTCGCGTTGTCTTTATGTTCCTTGTCTTAGCAATTTGTTGGATTGTTGTGATGATGCCAATCATTATGATCGATACGTCATTAAAACAGAGTATCGAATGGACTCAGTCGATTCCGGCAGTCCAATCTGCGCTCCTCTTCATGACAATATTCTCGGTGGTTTATATGTCAACTTATCTCTACCTCTTCTACCGTAAATTATTGGACATGGACTAATGGATAAACAAGAAGCTGAAAAAAGAATTCATAAACTCCGCGAACTGATTAACGACTACCGTTATCATTATCACGTTCTTGACGAATCGATCATGAGCGAGGCTGCTGCTGATTCACTTAAACATGAACTGTCTCAACTTGAGGAGAAATTCCCTGAGCTTATTACTCCTGATTCTCCAACTCAACGTGTTGCTGGTCGCCCGCTTGATAAATTCGAAAAAGTTACACATGAACGTCGCATGATTTCGCTCGCTGATGTCTTTTCTGAAGACGAGGTAAGGGAATGGGTTTCAAGAAACTATAAACTCGTCCCAGCATCGACGAAATTTGAGTATTTTACTGACATTAAAATGGATGGTCTCGCAATGTCTCTCCATTACCGAAACGGTATTTTAGAACGCGCGGTAACTCGTGGAGACGGTCTTGTTGGTGAAGATGTGACGATGAATGTTCGTACAATTGAAAATATTCCGCTAAAGCTTCGCGGTGAAAACATTCCTGAGATTGTCGAAGCACGTGGTGAAGTTGTGATTTTTAAGGCTGATTTCGAAAGGCTTAATGAGGAACAGGAAAAGAGGGGTGAGAAACCATATGCAAACCCTCGTAATCTTGCAGCTGGCTCAATTCGCCAACTTGATCCAAAGATTGCAGCCTCACGTCCGCTTCGCTTCATGGCTTACGATTTAATTACACCAAATGAGAAAACTCACCATGACGCCTACGAACGTCTTCGTGAATTTGGCTTCCAAACTTCGAAACAAGATAAGGTCTTTGATAGCATTGAAGATGTCTTCAAGGAGATTAAACGTCTCGGCGAAACTCGTCAAGGGCTACCATTCGGCACTGATGGTATGGTTATTAAAATCAATGATCGCGAAATTTACGACAAACTCGGTATCATCGGAAAAACTCCACGTGCTGCCGTTGCGTTTAAATATCCTGCAGAAGAATCCACGACGAAAGTTAAGGATATTGTCATTCAGATTGGTCGCACTGGCGCTGCAACTCCGGTCGCAATTTTCGATCCAGTCGAAGTTGCAGGATCAACTGTCCGCCACGCGACACTTCATAATGCTGATGAAATCGCACGCCTCGACCTTAGAATTGGTGATACTGTGATTATCTATAAAGCTGGTGATATTATTCCTCAAGTTAAGGAAGTTCTTACTGCTCTCCGTGATGATAATTCAGAACCATTTAATTACGAAGAAGCTCTAAAAGAACAATATCCAGATCTCGAATTCTACCGTCCAGAAGGCGAAGTTGTCTATCGCGTTAAAGGCCTTACCTCAGACCTTATTCTTAAACGTTCAATCGAATATTATGCAAGTAAATCTGCTCTAAGCATTGAAGGTCTTGGCGAGAAAAATGTTGTCGCGCTTGTTGATGCTGGCCTTGTTAAGTCAATTTCGGATTTGTATCGTCTCGACGTTACAAAAGTTAAACAGCTTGAACGCTTTGCTGAACTTTCTGCTAAAAACCTTATTGATGCAATTAGTGCTTCGAAAACTGCCCCACTCGCAAAGTTTATTACTGCTCTTGGCATTCGCCACGTTGGTGCTCAAACTGCGGTTTCTCTTGCAAATCACTTCGGCTCAATCGAAGCTCTTCGTGATACAACTGAAGACCAACTTCTCGAAATTAACGATATAGGTAAAGTTGTGGCAGAATCAATTCTCGCTTACTTCTCTGATGAAGATAACTTAAAACAACTCGACGAGCTAAAAGAACTTGGCATGAATCCAACCTTCGAAGATCCAAATAAACTCCCACTAAATGGCAAATCGTATATTATTACCGGGACTCTAAGTTCAATGGGTCGCGAAGAAGCTGAAGATAAGCTCCGTGAAAAAGGCGCAACTATCACAAGCTCAGTCACGAAAACCACTACCGCTCTCATCGCTGGTGATAAACCGGGCAAGGGTAAAACAGATAAAGCTGAAAAACTCGGAATCCCAACAATTTCGGAAGATGATTTCCTAAAACTAATTGCGTAAAACCTCATAAAACCTGGAAAAAGCATAAGCTTTTTGATACAATAAAAACATATGGACAAAGAGTTAACGATTAACGGGATTAAGGCTCGGCAGGTTTTAGATAGCCGAGGCAATCCGACCGTGGAAGCTGACGTTTTTTTGTCGAGCGGACACGTTGGGCGGGCAATCGTACCTTCTGGTGCAAGTACGGGAGCTGGCGAAGCCCTAGAACTCCGTGACGGTGATCCTGATTATTATAATGGTAAAGGTGTCACAAAAGCCGTCTGGAACGTAAATAGTAAAATTAGAGACGTGCTTGTCGGAAATAGCGCAGAGCAGAAAAATGTCGATAAGCTCATGTGTGATCTTGATGGCACTGATAATAAATCAAATCTCGGTGCAAATGCGATTCTTGCAGTCTCAATTGCGAACGCAAAGGCTGTCGCAAAAGCTAATGGCCTGCATTTTTATGAACACATAGCGAGGCTTTCTGGTACAGAAGATGAGATGTCTTTGCCGATGCCAATGATGAATGTCATGAACGGTGGTGCACATGCAGATTGGTCAACAGATTTCCAAGAATACATGATTGTCCCAACTGGAGCAGATGGTATAAATGACGCTATCCGTATGGGCGCAGAAGTTTTTCATGCGCTTAAGAAAGTTCTTAAAGATCGCGGCTATCCAACGACAGTCGGTGATGAAGGTGGTTATGCACCAAACGTCCGCGAGGGTAATAATGAACCGCTCGAATGCATTCGCCAAGCAATTCTTGAAGCGGGCTATCGTCCTGATGATGATATCTCAATCGCAATGGATATTGCGTCAAGTGAATTCTATGATGATGATCACTATGTCCTAAAGACTAATGGTGACTGGAAATCATCAGAAGATCTTATTAACTGGTATAGCTGGATTCTTGATAATTATCCTGTTGTTTCCATCGAAGACGGTCTAGCTGAAGACGATTGGGATGGCTGGAAAAAACTTACCGAACGTCTTGGTCGACGCGTGCAACTCGTTGGAGATGATCTTTTTGTAACAAACACGAAGTTGCTCCAAAGAGGTATTGATGAAAAAGCAGGCAATGCAATTCTTATTAAGCCAAACCAAATCGGAACTCTTACTGAAACAATTGATGCGGTTCTTCTCGCAAAGAAAAATGGATTTAATACTATTATTTCTCATCGCTCTGGAGAATCTGAAGATAACTCAATTGCACATCTCGCTGTCGGTCTTGGTGCTGGCCAAATTAAAACCGGCTCTTTGTCACGCTCTGAACGCATTGCAAAATATAACGAACTTATGCGTATTGCTGAGGGGAATTCATCGCTTGGTCTAAAAAATCCATTTAATAAAAGATAAGAAAGGAAGAAGATGGACAATATTCCAGAACAAAAAAACGATAATAGCGCACCAGAAACTGTACAAGAATCTGCTCCAGTAGTTACTCCCAAGGAAGTTACTCCAGAAGCTGCTAAAAAGAGCAAAAAAGGTCTCTTGGTTGGCTGTGCAGTAGGCGCGGTTGCACTCGCTGGTGTCGGTTTTGGCGTTACCTATGCAATTAGCAATAGCCCAGAAAACGTCGCTCTTTCAGCGGTGGCAGATTTTATTAGTAGTAGAACTATGGCTGTAAATGGTACAATCTCTCTTGAAACAAAGAGCTCTACCTCACCAGTCAAAGATATTACATTAACACTTAAAAGTGATCAGAATAGCGCAAAGGAAGTTTCAACAACTGCCATCTTGAAGTTCAGCTACAGCGGCAAGAATCTTGAAATTACTCTCGGCTCTGTCGTAATAGAAGATTATACACTCTATGCAAGAGTCGATGGTCTTAAAGATGCAATAGGGGAGCTCATCAAAACTACGGGTGGAACTGTTTATGAAGAAGCAGTTGAACTTTATGAAGATTTGATCAATAATGTAATCGGTCAAGTTGAAGGCAACTGGTGGAAGATCTCAGTCCCTGAATTGATTGATGAAATTTCTGAACTTGATACATCTTCAAAGAAAGAAATCAAAGAAGCTTATAACTGTATCGTAGATGTTGCCAAGAAGGCTATAAATAAGAATGATGACTATGCGAACATCTATAAAGATAACGCGTTTGTAGTACTAAATAAATACGAAGGCGACATGAAAGTTTCTGGTAAGGGAACCGCATACACCCTCTCACTCGACGCAGAAAAACTTACGAGCTTCGCAAATAAAATGACAGACGAACTCGACTCACTTGGCCTTGAAAGCTGTGTCGAAAAACTCAATAATTTTGATGGTGTTTCAGCAAACTATACGGTTGAAGAAGTCAAAAAAGAAGATATGGAAAAGATCACCAATAATCTTCCAGAGATTATTGTGACGGTAGATAGTGGCCTATTTAGTCATACTCTAACCGGTGTCTTTATGGCAATCGGTGACGAATCAACCGGTTATACTGGAAAAGTTGATTTAACTTTCAACAAGGATATAGCTAAAGTTGCAGCACCTGCTGAAGCAAAACCAGTTACAGAGCTCTATGATAATATCTCAACTGCTATTGAGGAATGGAAAAGTACTTCAATCTGCAAAGCAATCAAAACCCAGAGCCCTGCGTACTATAACACCTACTGTGACTCGAAAACTAACAAAGTTAAACCGGAATATAAAAAAATGCTAGAAGGCTCAGACCTTTAGAATGAAAAACAGGGGTAGATATCCAATCTACCCCTTTTTGTGTGGTATAATATATATATGAATGAAGCTTTGAAAACGAAGCTAAAAACTCTCCCAAGCTCTCCAGGCGTGTATTTTCACAAAAATGCCGATGGCGAGATTATTTATGTTGGGAAAGCAGCGGTTTTAAAGAACCGTGTCCGACAGTATTTCCAAAAATCTGAGAAGGATCCAAAAACCGAAGCACTAGTCAAGGAAATTGCAATGACGGATTGGATTATTGTAGACACGGAAATGGATGCACTTTTTCTTGAATCGGAAATGATTAAAAGATATATGCCAAAATGGAATATTCTCTTGCGCGATGATAAAACTGTGAGCTATGTCCGAATAGATATGAAATCTGAGATTCCGTATGTAACGATGACGCGTAATCCTGAAGGAGATAATGCTGAATATATTGGTCCATTTTATGCAAAAAGAACAGTCTCGGACGCACTGAGAATTCTTCGTCGAGTTTTTCCGTATTATATAAAACCATATGATGGAAAGAAAAACCTCGATACCGACCTTGGGCTGAATCCGGGGATTGAAATCGGAAAAACGACGCCGGTCGAATACAAGAAGAATCTAAGAAAATTGATTCGTTACTTGAATGGTGAGCGAAAAGATTTACTTCGCGATATTGAGATTCAGATGAAGGAAGCTGCGGCAGAAGGAAAATATGAAGAAGCTGCAACACTTAGAAATCAACTCTTTGGACTAAAAGAGCTTCGAAAGAAAATTGTTTTTTCTGATAAGGAATTTATGGATATTTCAAACGATCAAGCTCTGAAGCAATTAAAAGAATTGCTTAACCTGGAAAATCCGCCTCGTCGTATTGAAGGGTATGATATTTCACATCAATCTGGTGAGAACGTTACTGGTAGCATGGTGGTGTTTATTAACGGGGCTTCGGATCGTGCAGAGTATCGAAAATTTAAATTAAGAAACCAGAAAAATGATGATACTAAAAACCTTCGCGAGATAATTGAGAGAAGGCTGAAACATAAGGAATGGGACTATCCAGACCTGATTATACTCGATGGCGGCGAGGGGCAAGTGAACGCTGTAAAAGACTTGCTAGACGAAGCAGGGATTCCAGTAATTGGACGCAATAAATCTGGTAATCATAGTAAAAATTCGGATATGAATATTATTATTCCAGGTAAAGGTTTTTTTGAAATTAATCCAGGATCTCATGTTGCAAAACTTATCGCCAGAATTGACGAAGAATCGCACCGTTTCGCTATTACTTACCACCGTTTATTAAAACGAAAAAACATGATAAAATAATCGTTATGATAAAAAATCAAATACTCATATTTTTATCTCGTTGGTTTGTTTCAAGCGTAGGTATGTGGCTTGTAATACGTTGGTTTGGAACCGTTGATGATGGTATCACCGGCGGATTATCGCTCTATGTTATTGCTGGCTTAGTTTTTTCACTAGTTAATAGTACTGTTAGACCGCTCACTACAATGCTTAGTCTCCCGCTCATTATCTTTAGTATGGGTATTTTTACGATTATTATTAATGTCGCTATGATGGCTCTTACTGTCTGGATTCTTCCAGGTATTCATATTACATTCTGGGGCGCAGTCTTTGGCACAGTTGCGATATCAATCTTAAATGGTCTGATAAATTTACTAGTTCCGTCTAGACAACCGAAATAAAATCGACTATAATATTTATATGAATTTGGGAAATATTTTAGAGACAACTACTTTAATTTCTGCGATTTTGAGTACTCTTCTCATTCTCTTGCAACAACGTGGCGCATCTCTTGGTGCTGGCTTTGGTGCAAGCGGTGAGCTTTATACAACCCGTCGTGGTCTCGATAAATCTCTCTTTAACGCAACAATCTTCTTTGTAGTATTATTTGTCTTGTCGATCTTAGGTCTCCTCTTAATTCCGGAGTAAAGATGAAAAACAAGCTAAGTAGTGGGCAAAAATTAGCAAGAAAGTTTACACGTTTCTCTAGAAAAGCTGGGGAAGCTACAATTGAACATGTCGAAGAAAATATTATTGACCGTATTGGCCATATTCGTCGTGTTCGTCTTTTGATTCTTGAGTGGGCACTCCTTGTTATTGCGATAATTTTCCTTTCTTTAACTCAGGCTTACTGGTATTCTGATTCGTACGCAGTTGTCACATATAAAGAAGGTGGTACGTATATTGAAGCAACGCTCGGTGAAGTTAAAACATTAAACCCACTATTTGCTTCTTCGAACTCGGAAAAAACCGTTTCTAAACTGGTCTTCTCGTCGCTTACCACAAATGACTATACGGGCCATTCCGGCTATGGTCTCGCGAAGAGTGTCAGTACTACCGATAATGGTAAAACATGGAAAGTTAGACTTAGGGATAATTTAAAATGGTCAGATGATACTAAACTTACGAATGAAGATGTTATCTTTACAGCTGAACTTATTAAAAACCCTCTCCTAAACTCAAGTTATTCAAGTAATCTTGCAGGTGTAGTTGTAGAAGAAGATGACGACGAAAATCTTATCTTTAAACTTCCAGCGGTAAATGCTTACTTTGCAACTGCGCTTGATTTTCCAATCTTGCCAAAGCATATCCTCGAAGGTGTATCCCCAGACCTTATTTTAGAGCACGGTTTTTCTGCAAAGCCAATTGGAAGCGGTCCATACATTTATAACCACACCCAGGCTATTGGAAATCTTGGTGAGAAATCAATCTACCTTCAATCAAACAAAAATTATTACAAAGGAAAACCAAAAATTGATAGCTTTATTATTCATGCCTTTGTTAAAACTGACGATATCGTAAATGCGTTGAATGCTGGAACTGTTACTGCAAGTGGCGAGCTTACAGCCGGTGATATAGATCGCGTAAACTCTGTTAACTTCAACGAGAAAGAAAGTTCCTTGAATTACGGTGTCTTTGCCTTTATGAATCTCGAACGCCTTGGAAGCAAAGATCTTAGAACGGCGATAAGACAGGGAATCGATATGACTAAAATTCGTAGCGTTCTTAAAAACGAGAGACCACTTGATTATCCAATCTTAGAAGATCAGGTCGATATATCCTCGTATCCGAAGCTTCCGGAATATAATTTCGATGATGCTAAGCTAAAAATAGAAAGTATCCTTGAGAAAAATGAGGAGCTTAGAAAAACTGGAATTACAGTTGCAACCGTCAACTCTGGCTACCTTCCAGAAATCTCGGAAAAGCTCGCTGAACAGATTCGTTCACTCGGCATTAAGGTTGAAGTTATGACACTAGACTCCGGTCAGGATTTCTTCTTAAACGTCCTTTCTCCAAGAAACTACGATATTCTTGTCTATGAAATCGGACTTGGGCCAAACCCTGATGTCTTCGCATATTATCACTCAACCGAAGCAAACCCAAACGGTCATAACCTAAGTAATTATAAAAACGTCATTGTTTCCGATCTTGTTTTATCTGCGACTAGAACTATGAATCACACTCTTAGAACGAAGAAATATGAGAGTTTCCTCAGATATTTTGTCAATGATGTCCCAGCAATCGGTATTTATCAATCAAATATTCACTACTACGTAAATAGAAACGTTCGTGCATTCTCTCAAGAAAATCGACTCGTAACGGCCGTAGATCGTTTCTATGACGTTGAAAAGTGGGGAATTGAGAAAACCTCAAAAAACCGTACTCCGTAAAGTGCTTGTGGAAAACTCAGTAGATTTTTTCAAAAAAATGTTAAATTATTATTGACACAATTCTTTTTAAGTTTATAATAGGACTTAGCTTAGGTCATATAAATAAACAAGCTAAAACAATAATAAAAATAAAATAAAAAGGATTAGTATGACGAAATCAACAAAAATTATTGCTGCGCTTGGTGTTGCAGCAGGTCTCGGAATTGCAGCTCTTCCTGCAGGTGCAATCTTCGCAGTAACAGACCCAATCTTTGATTACAGCAGCGATACTGCTACATCAGCAAACGTTACTGTAAGACTCAACGTTGGCGAAGCAATCGCTCTTAAAGTAAGCGCTACTGACTGTCTTGGTGATAGCGACTCTGCTGAAGCAGGTGTTCAGAGCTTTACTCTCAGCGATGCTGGTAGTTGTACAATGAACGTTTCTGGTGGTACTAACGCAGTTTCTGGCTTTGATCTCAAAGTCGCAATTGCAGACGGTGCTACTTCATACCTCAAACTTGCTGGTTCAACCACTCAGACCTCACAGAACTCGATTCCTGGCCAAAACGGTTCAGCAGTCGCAGCAGGTACTGCAGGTTGGAACCTTACTGGTGGTGCATTAACTAACTTTGCTCCAACTTCAACTGCAACAACAATGCTCCGCACCCAAGGTGCTAAGCAGCTTACAACTGAAGTTACTTACAACTTCGCAACTGGTGCAGATCAGGAATCTGGTGAGTACTCAACTCAACTTACCTACACTATCGCTCCAAACACAGCTGGCCTCACTGAAGCAACTGGCCACATAGTAGCAGAATATCCAGAAGCATAATAGCCTAAGTGATAGAAAAAAGAGCCCCTGGTGGGCTCTTTTTGTTTGTTCTGATACCCTTGACTTTTTTTGAATTTTAAGGTAATATAATTCCATGCACCTGTGGTGAAATTGGTATACACGCTACCTTGAGGTGGTAGTGGCCGTAAGGCTGTGCTAGTTCGAGTCTAGTCAGGTGCACCACTACAAAATGACCTAGAAGGTCATTTTTTCGTGGCGCACCTGCTACGTTCCAAGGGGTAGAAGACAGGTGCACCAAATAAAAAAAGAAGACCTAAAAGGTCTTCTTTTTTTATTATCGAATAATTTTTACATGAAAAAGCCCCAAGAAAATTCTTGGGGCTGGGGTAATACATGATGTAATTTTTACCAGGTGGAACCGTTGTCGCGCCAATACTCGGCATCTGCTCTAAGCATGCTGGCGTTATCGCGAATCCATTCCATTGCTACTCTTTCTTCCTTGCCGCCAGGTAAACTACCTGCCATTACTGTAAGTGTCTCAAGGTTAATTGAAGCAATTCTGGTGCGACCTTCCACTACGTGGCAGTGAAGGCCATGGCCTCTGTAATAGTCGTCGCGATTGTGATCGAACTCGGTCTTTAAGCTGGTGCCCGGGATATCGTAATCTCCTCTCATGTTTTTCACCCTCCTTTGGATTAATGTGCGTTTCTAGGAACAGTGTCCCTAAGTAACTGTTTAATTATAAACGATATTTGTTTATTTGTCAACTACATTTTATAACCTTTTTACGTCCGTGGACGGTATTGAGCTATATAAATAGCATTCATATAACAATCTGTCATTCATTAAAATGCTTATCATCCCAGACACAACACTTATAAGAATAATTCTTATGATGCACAAAAACGGTCAGAGCATGGTATAATAACAACGTGCCTAGTTCGACTAGATGTTACTGTTCTTGTACATGGTAACAACTTGACGAAGTCAGGCGCACCATAATGAAAGATGAGCGTCTGCGCTCAATTTTTTTATTTTTAGAAAGCTATTGCTTATCATTCCGTTTATGTTATTATTAAACTATGGGAAATATATGGAGGTCATATAGAAGTACGGTCTACATTTTGTTTGTGGCCTTCTTTGCTACTATCTTAACTGCTACTATTGTTACAATTGCTAGTGCTGCTAGCAATATTTTTACCCTTTCATCTGTAGGTATTACTGATAAGACTTCACATACTGACGCAGCGATTGTGGAGTTTGATGACTCTACGATAACAAATAATATAGGTTTCTATGATGTAGATGAATATGTGGTTTATTCTGTTGGCCTCAAAAACTCTAGTTCTAGTCCATATAAGGTAACTAACATATCTGTTAACAATGAAAACCAACATCTAGCATATGAATACAATGATACGTATGACGATGATATAGAACCAAACGAAACGTTTGATTTCTCTTTGAAAATTATCTATAAGGCGGCCGTTACTGACCAAGAAGCAAGAAAACAGACTGCGACTACTACTATTAGATTAACATTTGAAGGTATTGATGGTGAGGTTAATAGTAGTGAAATAGTTATTGTGCCTGATACTGGCGTGAATAATTTTTCTGGCAAAGATTATAGTATTGTATCGTCATCCATAATTATAGCCTTAGCTATCACGTTTGTTTCTTCGGTAGTCTTCTTTATTAAAAAGCGCCGTAAAACTAGTATTGCACTCCTCTCTGTATCTTTGCTCGCTGGTTTCTTGGTTATCCCAGTTTCTGTAATGGCAGAATCTGATACTTCCGACGATTTTAGTATTATAAATAATCTTACATTCTTTGGTGATTGTACCGGTATCTGCTATGACGGTAACGGCGACGATGGGGTTGGAACTATGGCAGATCAGGCAGCGGCTGATGGTGATACAGTCATTCTTTATACGCCAAACTTTAGCCGCGAGGGATATGGTTTTGCTGGTTGGAATACTAAGGGTGATGGTACTGGTACTAATTATGGCCCTAACGAAAAGTTTACGATGTCTGGAGATGGTGTCTGGCTTCATGCGAAATGGATAAAATCTAGCGGTACAATGCAAGAATTTTCTTGTGACTCAATTAATGCTGGAGCGGTAACAGCACTTACGGATACGCGCGACAATGAGACATATGCTGTAGCAAAACTCGCTGACGGAAGTTGTTGGACAATCGAAAATATGCGTCATAAAACAACTGACTCGATAAATATAAATGTCGATGATCGTATGATAAATTCAGATGTTGATGGAAATATTTATGGTTATGGTGTTTACTATGGCGAAGAAGATGCGTATATCCCGGAAACCGCTGCTGGCAATATCTGTCCTGGCAGTTGGCGCAAGCCTAGTGGTAGCACATTGGGCGACTTCAGTAAATTAGTAATTGCTCTCAATGGTGAGAACTGGAGTAATGATATGCCCGGTTCTATAGCTAAACTTTTAAAATATCCAAACAACTATGTTTATGGTGGGTTGTATTATTCTGGCTCTGCTCTTTATCGTGGCGGTGCTGGTGAATATCTAGGTAGTGACGCTCCATATGACCATGGCAATAACGCTAATAATCGTTATGAACAGTATTTGACTTTGTTTGCAGATGCTTCTGTTGTTGGAATTGATATGCTTCAAGCGGGTTCTAAGTCCGACTTAATGCCTGGCCAGGCAGCTTCGGCTAGATGTGTTATTAGTGGTTCTCATGACATTACTCTGACCTACGATGCTAATGGTGGCACAAACGCTCCAGCAGCACAAACGGTTCGTACCGCTGATAGTAGCCATACTTTTATAATAACTAATAATGAACCGACAAGGGAACGTAACTACTTCTATAAGTGGTCTACTGAAGCGAACCTTGATCCGGACGATCCTAACTTTGTTCCAGATAATCACGTGCTATATGATGCTGGTGACACTATTTCCGTATCTAGTGATACCACGCTCTATGCTCTCTGGAATCGCGAATGCCCAGGCGTATGTTACAACGCAGGTAGCGAAGATGTTGTTGGTACTATGAATAGGCAATATGAAAGACCAAATAGGAATTTAGTTTTAACGGCTCCAAACTTTAGCCGCGAGGGATATGGTTTTGCTGGCTGGAATACTGAACCAGATGGCACCGGTACATTCTATGGTCCTAATGAAACAATAACCTTGCCGGCTGATGGCCAACTACAGTTATATGCTACTTGGATTGCTGCTGAAGAGAGTATAACTATGCAATCGTTTAGGGCTGCCGACTATGCTTCGTTGCCGGTAAACAGTATCAAAGCTTTGCGAGATGAGCGTGATAATAGCGTCTATGCTGTGGCAAAGCTTGCTGATGGTAATTGGTGGATGATCGAAAACTTAAGACTTGATTTAAATAGCCCAAACATAACTATTGATGCTACTAATACACATGCACCAACTACTGCCTTCCTTAATAGTCTTAGCTTGAATTTTATGGGTAACGCAACTTATACCATGGCAGACTGTGGGGATTCGAATCATGAATGTGAAGATCAGATCTCGTTTGGTACTTCAAACATCGATCGCAGCAAGACTGCCGATCCAAAAGGCAGTGGGCAAACCTATTCGTGGTATGGTTATGGTGTGGTCTACAACTGGTATACTGCAACCGCTGGAAATGGAAACCATTCTACCACTGGTGATGTAATAACTGGTGACATTTGTCCTTCTTCATGGCATTTGCCAACCGGCGAAGATAATGGCGAATTCGCTATATTAAATACTGCATTAGGTATAGATACCCTTGATACTAGAAATTCAGAATATGTAAAAATCTGGATGTCATATCCTGTTAACTTAGTTAACAATGGCTCTAATAGTACTAGGGCTTACGCGTCAGGTAGGGGATACTGGGTAAGGCTATGGTCATCGACGGCTCGCACTGATATGCCTGGACAAGGTCTTGCGCTCACTGCTTACTCCGGAATAAATCGTGGTCAACCCGATAATACGCTATATATCGGACATACGGCTACTACAAATAAATGGTATGCTTATGGCGTTCGCTGTAAAGCAGATTAGGCTCTTGAATTAGAAATAAAATAACCCCAGGAATATTCCTGGGGTTTGGGGGTAGGTCAGGTAGTTACGTGTCTGCATATGATGTAGTAGTCAGGGAAATGCTTTTTGAGCGACTCGATATATGCGATACTAATCCTCTTGGCCAAAGATATTGCAAGGTTGCGATCTTTCTTGCTCCAAGTCTTGATCGTATATGTTCCGGGGTTCTGATCTATACTACGTTCGGCCTTGGAGTAATTATCACAATACCTTACTTTGTAGGTGAAACATGCTTCATCATCAAGAAGATCTTCACCGTTCTCGCCAAATGCCAAGACGTAATGAGGCTCATCTTCATTGTCGTGCTGATCAATTATTTGAACTACCCAATCGGTCTCAGCGGTAAACTCGCCATTTTTAACGATTATCCTTAGAAAATCGTCGCAGGCGCATCTTAGTAGATCGCTATTGATACAGGCATCACGGCTAGTAAAAACGGGATCGCTTTCATCACCAAAAACTGTTCTATAGATCTCGGGATAATTTTTCATACACTACCTCCTAAAAATAAAGTTACAAGATTGCTCTACTATTTTATTATACCATACATAAGCATAATTGTCAAGAAAACGCATCTAGTGTGATGTGCTCTCTTGGAGCATTCGGAGGACTTTGGCGACGGTTTTGTTATTTAGCCATACAGCGGATAGAGGCGCCAATAATATTACTTTTGTTAAGCGTGCCAGTAGGGTCTACAGACGATTCTGATATATCTAATACGTAAGTGTAGTCGGATTCTGAATGATGTGTCCAATAATATCCATTTGAACCCTCATTTTGTATTTGTCCTCTCTCGATATATCCTGGAAGATTAAAATTAGGCTCATCCATCATCAAATACGGTGAATTATACTTATTATAAAGCACTGTGAAATCCATACCATAGTTACTATTATTAGGTAATCTCCAGCCTTTTGGACAAAGGTCATAGCGGGCAGAACCGGTGGTATTTGTCCCGATTGTACCAGAAGTCGCAGTATAGTAGCTATAATAGCCTCCATAATATGAATCAATATATACTTTGCTTTTGTCAATAGATTCTTCAAAGGCTGATATATCACTTTCTGAGATTGTAAAATCGTCTTTTACGTTTGAATCCAGCCTAGTAATAGTTTTTCCAGCAATTGCGAGGTTTTCAGTCATCCATACATTCTCATCGTCCAGCTTTCTAACGGTATAGATCTTGTTGTCTCTCTTATCTATAAGTGTTGCGGATTCGCCGGTAGGAGTATTCCTTGTGATCGTGCGTTTCATATCCTGCATATACGTTATGTCGCTTATTGTTTTATTTTCTTCCTTTACGCATCGAATGGCATATCCATGTGAAGGGAAGTCAGACCTATCTGTGCGTACTTCTGGATTGCTACCCTTCATGTCTATAGAGAGGTAGGCTGCCCAGTCTACGGCTACTTTGGAAGATGACCAGTAGTACCCAGTATCATAGGTGTTTCTCTCCCACCTACCACCACCACTTATGAAACCTACTGATGTGAAACCAGGCTCGCCTTTCATTAAGGCTGGAGATGGGTATTTATCATAAAGGTCCTGGAATTCGTTATTGAATTCGGCGGTAGGTAATCTCCAGCCTTTTGGACAAATGTCCATCGGTGAGTCATCGAGGTATTTGTCTTCTGTCCCCCAGCCAGCCGTAGCGGTATAAAAATTATAAAAACCGCCGTAAGAAGGGTGAATATAAGCTGCTGGAACACCGTCGTCGTAAGAAAAAGATGATATATTGCTTTCTGGGATATCGAATGTTTTACCTGATGGGAGATTTGAGTCATTGCTTGTAATTCTTTTGCCGGCAATTTTAAGGTCTTCAGTCATCCAAATCATGCCATCAGCAAGTCTCTTCACTGTATATTCGTTTCCGTCACGACTATCAATAAGCACGGCTGAGTCGCCGACATTTGGTAGACTTGATTCTTTAAACCATTGCATAGAATGCTCATCCCACTGGGCTGTCATTGAGATAGATGTTCTGTTGGATGGGTTTATATTTATATTGGTTTCATCTCCTGTGAAGAGGACATTCGTTCCGCTTTTCCAGCCCAGGAAAGTTGCATAATCCTTGGTCGGTTTTTTGTCTGACAAGTCAATAGTATCACCATATCCAAGTGATCTTGGATAAGTTACACCACTATTTGCTTTACCGCCATCGTAATACCAATATACATAATAAGCGATACATGATGGCTTCACTGCGACTGTATATATGATGTCATTCTTATAGATGCCAGATGGTATGTCTGAGCTTGTTTTTATTCCAAAAGTAACATCTGTGCTTTGAGCTGATGAAACCGAAGAGTATGTATTTATGACTGATACCGGAGTTTTGCTAATTCCTTTCCAGGTTGAGCCGTTATTGACCGAGTATCCCCAAGTGTTATCCGTCAAAATACTGCCAGTGGTGATTGTAGGAATAGTCTTCGCAGATGCGTCATTTGCATCTCTAACTAGGTCCGTGGTATCTGAACCAGAAGAAAGCGAAACTGTAAAACCGTTCGGACAGGTACTAGTGTAAGAGACTTTGCTTGTTCCAGTGTAGATTTCTTGGGTGCTTGTCGGAGTGATGTCGATTGAAACATTACTCTCGGCTGAAATCGAGGCAGTATAGGTCGAGCCATCCGAAGCGGTAACTTCAGCTGCGTCCGATTTTCCGACTGGCGAATAAATGTAAAAAGACAGTACTGTCACAAGAAGGAAACCAGCAAAAATAGCTACTTTACTTAGCAATCTAAATTTTTCTTCTGGGTTAGACTTTCCTTTATTCACATTCGATTCTTCGTTTAAATTTAATATGTACTATTTAATTTTAACATAAGCTGAATACAAAAACAATAAAAAATTGGTTAAAGAGTAGGATCTTTTTGTTTAAATTTATTTAATAATCTTGTTTAGAATTTTAAGAACTGCTAGTGTGAATAAATTTACTATTACGACGGTTGCTCCGGTCGGAGTACCAATAAGGTAAGATGTAATAAGACCAACGACAAAATTTATTACTGAAAGAACCGTAGCGGCGATCGTAACGTTTTTAAAGCTTTTGAAAATTGATTGCGCTGAAAGCGTTGGGAAAATAATTAGACTTGAAATAAGAAGTGCACCAACAAGTCTCATTCCAAGCACAATTAAAATCGAGCAGAGAATTGCAAAAATAATATTTAACACTTTCGTGTTAATACCAATCGCTCGTGCGAATTTCTCGTCAAATGTGAGCGCAAAAATTTTATTATGGAAAATAATATATATGGTCGCAATTGCTGCGAGTAATCCGAGTGCGAGATAAGCTTCACCTTCACTGACAGATAAAATGCTGCCGAATAAATAACTATTAATATCAATATTTGAACCGGAAAGTGAAACGATAAACGTACCAATCGCAAGCGCGCTTGCGGACATTAGCGCAATCGCTGAGTCGCCGTGAATTTTTGAATTTTCATCAAGTTTCAGAACAAAAAATGATGTGAGAATAACGACGGGAATTGATACCCAAATTGGTGCAAGTCCAAGCGCTAAAGCAAGCGCAGAAGCACCAAATGCGACATGTGAAAGACCATCTCCGAGCATCGAATTTTTCTTTAAAACGAGTGGCGTTCCAATTAATGCTGCCGAAAGGGAAATAAGCATACCAACAACTAATGCTCGAACCATGAATGAATATGAAAACATTTCTATAAGGCTATTCATTATGAACCCTCTTGATATATTCTTCTGTTGTACCAAAGAAATATTCTTTATTGTGTAACGATAGAATCTTATTTCCGATTAGGTTACAGTGATCGAGATCATGTGTGATCATTAAAACTGCGATTTTTTGTTCTTCATTTAATTTCTTTATGATTCTATAAAGGTCGTTCTTTGATTTATGATCAAGGTTGTTTGATGGTTCGTCCAAAATTAAAATTTTCTTAGTTGCCATCAACGTACGCGCAAGTAAAATTTTTTGACGCTGGCCGCCAGAAAGCTCGGAAAAACTCTCATTTTTCAAGTCGGATATTCCAAGAAGATGCAAGGTCTTGTCGGCGCGTTCTTTATCTTCGTTATTATAAAAGTTACGATGGTTGTTTAGCGTACCAGACAAAACAATCTCAAAGACCGAAGCTGGAAAATTCGGATCGACTGCCGTTTCTTGCGGCATATATCCAATTTGATTTCTATCAATATTAAATTTGATTTTTCCGGACATTAGTGGAATTAGTCCAAGAATTCCGCGGATTAACGTGGTTTTTCCGGAACCATTATGCCCGACAATGCAGATAAAATCTTGCTCATCAACATCAAAACTGAGTCCATTTATAATGGCGGAATTGTTGTATCCGAGCTTGATTTTGTCTACAGAGATTAGATTCATTATTTAAGAGCCTCTTTGAGAACTACTAAGTTATCTTCCATAATTTTAGCATAGGTTTTACCATTTCTAAAATCGTCAGCAGAAACGTTGTGCGCAGTATTGAACGTCAAGACTTTTGCACCAGTTTCTTCGGCTATAGTTCTTGCGATATTGCCATTGCTCATTTCGATCTTAAGAACAACTGGAATTTTTTCTGATTTAACTTTGTTTACTAAAAACGCAATGGTTTTGCTACTTGCTTCAGTTTGTTCGGAACAGCCTGGGAATGCTGCAAAGTATTTTAGACCATAATCTTCAACGAAATAGCGGAGAGGGAAGCGATCGCCGAAAACTACGACTTTTCGATTTCCATTTTCTACAATCTCTTCGAATTCTTTATCGAGTTTGTTGAGCTTTTCGTTATATTCTTCTGCATTTTTTTCGAAATCATCTTTGTGTTCTGGAGAGATTTGTACGAGTTCGTCTTTAATTTTATTTACAATTTTTTGAGCGTTTTTAAGGCTAGTCCAGACATGTTCGTCATATTCGATTTCTTCCTCATCTTCTTCGTGTTCATGCTCATGTTCATGCTCATGTTCATGTTCATGTTCATGTTCATGCTCCATGCCTTCGACGGTTTCTTCTTCGACTACTTCGACGGAATCCATCATTTTAATAAGCTTAGTTTTTTTAATATCGATATCGCTTAAAATATCTTCGATCCATTCGTCGGACTCGCCGCCAGTATAAACGAAGAATTTGCTGTTTTTAACATCAATAATATCGCTTGGTGTTGGCTCAAAATCATGTGTCTCGGCACCTGGTTTTATGAGAAGCTTAATGTCAGCTTTGTCTCCCGCGACTGCACGTGCGAAATCGTATGCCGGGAAATTTGTCGCGACAATCGAAATTTTCTCATGATTTTTAGTAATATTATTAAATCCAATTATCGCTCCAATCGCTAAAACTATAATCGCGACAAATGAAATAATGATTTTTATACTTTTTTTCATTTTTCCTCCTTTACTCTACGCAGTTTGCGCATATACCTTTAATAATGAGATGTGTGTTTGTTGGGGTGAAGTGGTGCTCATCGAGAATATGCGCAGTCAAACCTCGTATTTTCTCGCAATCAATATGTTGCATTCTTCCGCATTTTATACATTTGAGATAAAAATGATCATTGTCTTCGCATGGCTCGACATATTGATATCTTTTGGAATTATCATCCAAAGAAACTCGAATAATCATGCCCTCATTTTCGAGCGATTCAATAAAACGATAAATCGTAGTGAGCCCAATCTTACCGCCGAGACTTTCGTAAATATCTTTAGCAGTAAAATCCTTTGCTTGGCGTTTAATCGTTGTTAATACTTGGCGCCTTTGTCTTGTATTATATTTTTCACTCATGTTGTCCCCAATTTGAAAATCATTTTCATATTCAAGTATAAAATATCATTAAAATTTGTGCAATAGTTTTTAAAAAAGAAAAAACCACCTCGAATGAGGTGGTTTTCGTAACTTATTCCGCAAAATAGGACTTCAAGGTTGCGGTATTGGCATCATGCCATTTCTCCCAGGTTGAAAATGCCTTTATTTCTTTGCTCTTAAACAGATCGTCGACACGTCGCCTTACTTCCAAGATTTTCCGATCTTCTACCATTTGCGTAGTGAAGAGAACATCGCAGCATTTCTGCAAAACGCTGTCGTTCGGTCTCATCTTAGATAGAGCTTCGGCAACTGCTACATAGATGCGAGACATCGAGATGGGGCATTCATTGCCTGCGAAGAAAGCACAAGTGTATCGCCCGAAATCAGTACTGATCGAGAGATAGGGCGGATTTTCTCCGTCTTCGATAATCTGTCCATCCTTTCTCTTTGGGCTATTTGATGATTTTCCGAGAAGATCTCTCGCAAGTTCGGCACTGTCCTTGCCGGTGAAGTGAAAATTGAAAGTCGGACCATCTCCGAAATTGATCATAATAACCTCATTCGGTTCGGTTTCATCGTCCTTGAGCTCATACAGTGCGAAAGTCCCGTCATCTACGACGGCGTTATTCTTACCGCTGATTTGATCAATAACGGTGGCGATAATAACTCGTGTTTCTTCCTCGTAAAGAGATGATGCGGGGTATCCGCAGATAGAGATGTGGTTCATTTTCATTTTACCCTCCTTTTATAGAATGAAATGAGCTGTGATAAGTTACTTATTAATGTGCAAAAAAGCCCCCATAACATAATTATAGCATAAAAATTATAAAAAGTCAACGTGGAGCAGTTTTTGAAATTAATTTTTCTGCTTGTAAAAACAATTTTTCTTTGTTAAAATAAACATAAGTAAAAAGGGTAAGGGAAAGTTTTTTATGGAGGATAATAGTTTAACACCTTCTCCGGCACCAGTTCCAAATCCAGGAACAAATATGCCGGAATTTGCTGCTGCTCCAACGACCGAGCAGACGCCAGTTATTCCGCCAGCATCTTCAATGCCGGCATTTGGAAATACTGAGCCACAGATTCAACCACAACAATTTAATATTCCAACAACCTCGGAGCCGGTTGCTTCTGAGCCAGTTAATTCGGAACCAGTTGACTCAGACCCAGTTGATATTTTTGCTCCTGAGTCTACTCCTGCAACAATCTCAAAAGCTATGCCAATGCCTGAGACGACACCAGAACCAGTCGTGCAGGAAAATGACCCGGTAGAATCAGCTACTGAAAATCCTTTGATTATGCCGGAGGATCAACCAGTTGAGCCGGTTATCGAGACACCAGTTTTCGATGACGCTCCAATCGAGGCTCCGAAAAATACTTTCAATGAAACCCCAACTACCCAAATCCCTCTAAATAAAAAGAATCACGTAAAACTTATCGCAATTATCTTTGGCGCTTTACTTGTTGTTTGCGGCGTCGTCGCTTTGGTGATGCTTATAAACCAGCCAAAGGCTCCAGTAAATAATCCAGCCCCAGTTGTTGTTAAGGAAGCTCCCGATACATCAACCCCATTTAAGGACCTAACGAACGATATCGCTCTTGATTTCTTGAGCGCTGCAGAAGACTATGTCACTTTCTTCCCAGAAGGGTATGCTGAGGACGATGATATGGAAATTCTTGATGACACTCAGAAGATTGCGCTCTTCTATTCATATGACAAGAAAGATAATATTATCGAAGCTTTGAAAAATTCTCCAGCTGCTGTAAGCTACAAAGATTCTTTGAATGAAGATACTGTAGTTATTAATCAAAGAACTTTCCATGCAACAATTACACTCGACAGTGATGCTGTAGCTTGTGGTGAATTCTGTTACGGCATTATCTTTGATAAGACTATCCTAAATTATTATGGTGAAGATATAATTAATCCGGCAACCGCAACGCCAATTAGAATTGAGCATATCATTCTAAAGAAACATACCGAAAAAGACATTAAAAAATATGCTCCAATCGTCGCTGCAATCTTCATGAACGGGCAGAAAATCTACAGTACTGAAACAAAAACTGTCGACGGTGCCGTTCAATATGTTGTAAATAGTGTTGAATATGCTGACGAAGAGAAAACTACAGCAGCGCTTAAAAAGACTCATTTTACAATTAGCACCGCAACTGGCGAGATGCTTTATCATCCAGATTTGACTGAAACAAACGTCCTCAATATGCTATAATAAACTTATGGCAAAACTCGTTTTTGACGGACAACGCGACGGAGAAGAAGTACAGTTTGTTTTTCGACGCCATATTCTAACTGCAAAGAAGGGCTTCTTCTTTATGCTCATTATGGCCGCTGTCGGTGCTGTACCGATGCTTATCTGGCGCAATAATGTAAATATGTTTTGGTTCTTTGTTGGCATGGTAATTGTCGGCGCGCTCGGGTTTATCTATTCATATATTTTGTGGTATTTTTCGTTGTATATTGTAACGAGCCAGCGCATTCGTCAAATCTCGCAAAAAGGCTTTTTCAAAAAGACTGTCGTTGATCTCGGCATCGATCGCATCCAGAGTATCTCATATGGTGTTCCTGGTATAATTGCTGGGATATTTGGATATGGCACAATACTTATCCAGACCGGTGTCGGCGATCTCGTTATTTCACAAGTTGGAAGACCTGCGGCTATTTATGAAAAATTACAAAGCGTAACGAAAGGAAATAAATAATGGGGCTTTTTAGGAAAAAAGAAGATACCGACGAAAAAAAGTCTGAGCGTGAGAAAGTCGAAGAACGTCGCGAAGAGGTGCTTGCGCGTGGCCGCAAATTTAAATATCCTCTCCAATACGCAAAACACAAAGTCGTGCTTCTTACTGTAATTATTTCTACGTTTGCTATTGTTGCTGCTGGCATCTTTATTCATGTCATGCTTTATAATGTTCAGTCAACAGAAGATATTTTCTATCGTATCACTACTATTCTTCCATATTCAGTCGCTGAAGTTGATGGTGAGAAAGTCCGCTACTCAGATTACCTTCTTATTTACAAATCAACCATTACACCAATCGAGAAACAAGGGATGATAACTTCTGGCCAAGATTTTGGCGAGATGCAGAAATATTATAAGAGGGAATCTTTGAATGCGGCAGAAGACTATACTTACGCATTAAAACTAGCTAGGGAGCTAGGAATAGAAGTTTTAGATAGCGAAGTTGACCAGGCAATCGAAAATCATCGCAAAGCTGGCGGTGTCGAACGTAGTGAAGAAGCTTTTGATCGCGTCTTGCAAGATAACTTTAATCTCTCCCGCAATGAATACCGCAGGATTATTTATCTCTCACTTGTCTCTCAGAAAGTTTCAGAAGAAATCGACGAACTCGCAAAAATTATTTCGAACGAAATTGGTGGATATATTTCCGAAGGCAAAAGTCTTGCCGACATTAAAAAGATTATGGGCGATAAAGTTGAATATGAAGAAACTGGTGACCTTGTCGATAGAATGAATATTGATGGCGGTCGTGCGACAGTTGCTCTCCGCCTCGAAAAAGGCAAAACTTCAGAAAGGTTTATTTCAAACTCGGGCAACGGCTATTACTTTGTAACGCTCATTGATAAAACAGAGTCAGCCGTTGACTATAAATCACTACACATTCCATTTACTGAGCTTGAGACCCGAATTGCAAAAATTCGCAAAGAGGGTAAGATTAATGAAAAAATTGTCCTAGAGGATGACACTACTGATGAAGAAACCAAGGAAGAATAGTGTCCCTTATTACACGCTTGGTGAAGAACTTGTAAATGCGATTTCACATGGTGTTGGCGCATCACTTGCGATTGCTGCGCTCGTAATTTGCATTGTCCATTCAAGGAGTGCACTTGGCGTAATTTCATCTGCGCTCTACGGCTCAATGATGATTTTACTTTATCTTTTCTCGTGTATTTATCATTCATTGTCGCCAAAAGTCCGCGGCAAAAAAGTATTTCGTGTACTTGATCATGATAATATTTTCTTAATGGAAGCTGGCACTTATATGCCGGTTGCGCTCTCACTCCTTGTCGGTTCCGGACATGTTGCACTTGGATGGGTAGTCTTTGGATTAGTTTGGCTCATAACAATTGCCGCGGTTGCATTTACTTCGATCAATGTCGATAAGTTTCAAATCGTTGGCGTAATCTGCAACCTTGTTCTTGGTTGGGGCGCGCTACTAATCCTTCCAGTACTTGCTAAAGTCGCCACTCCTGCAGGGTTATTTATGCTTATCATGGGTGGAGCTCTATATTCGGTCGGCGCAATTTGGTTCGGCATCGGCGCAAAAGTAAAATGGGCTCATTCAATCTTCCATTTCTATGTCATAATAGCCTCGGTCTTTCATTTTGTGTTCATCTACAACTTCTGTATATGATATAATTAAGTAGTCGCGGGTATCGTATAACGGCTATTATGTATCCTTCCCAAGGATGAGATTGGAGTCCGACTCTCCATACCCGCACCAAAGAACTTTATTACGAGAGTTTTTATATTGAATTGCTTTTAAATCTGGAGAAACATAATGTATGATCTTATTATTATTGGCGCTGGCCCAGCTGGACTTACGGCTGCAATTTATGCGTGCCGCGCAAATAAGAAAACCCTCGTTCTTGAAGCAGTGACTTATGGTGGACAGATTGTTAATACTCATAAAATTGAAAACTACCCTTTAGAAAAAGATATTTCTGGTGCAGATTTTGCTAAGAAATTATATAAACAGGCTAAGGAAGCTGGTGCTGAATTTGTTTTTGAGCGCGTAACGGAAATAAAAGACGGTGAGCTAAAAACTGTTATTACGAAAGACGGTAAATATGAAGCGAATGCCGTTATTATTGCAACCGGATCTGAAAATCGAAAACTCGGCCTACCGAATGAAGCTGAGCTTGTCGGTCGTGGCGTTTCTTACTGCGCGACCTGTGATGGTGCATTATATAAGGACAAAAATGTAGCTGTTGTTGGTGGGGGAAATACTGCACTATCAGATGCACTATATCTTTCGAATATTGCAAGAAAAGTATATCTAATTCATCACCGTGACGAATTTAGAGGAGAAGAAAAAACCGTCAACACTTTGAAAGAAAAAGATAATGTCGAGATTGTTTATAACGCAAGTGTGGTAAAGCTATTTGCTGATAATGAAAATCTTGAAAGAGTCGAAGTCGATATTGATGGAGAGTCGGAAATTCTTGATGTTGACGGGCTTTTTATTGCAGTCGGTCGTGTGCCTGCGAATAAGGCCTTTGCAAATATTATGAAGACGGATGATGCTGGGTATATTATTGCTGGTGAAGATTGTAAAACGAATATTGAAGGAATCTTTGTCGCAGGTGATAATCGTACAAAAGGCGTTCGTCAGCTCGTTACAGCTACTGCTGATGGAGCAACTGCTGCAACTGCTGCAATCCGCTATATTAATGGCGGTTATTACGCCACGGTCTAGACAATAGAAAAACCGCCAGAATCTGGCGGTTTTTTGTAGTTCAACTGTTAGGCGAAGAATGGTCTGAGTTCATTATTGAATTTAAGCTCTGCTCTAAAGTCTTCGAACTCTTTAATCTCCGGAAGCGATTTGTCGCTGAAGATTTTCTCAACCATGTCGGTGACTAATGCAGCGAGATCGCTTTTTTCGAACTGATTTATAAAAGTGCTGGTTGCACAACGCTGTAATGTCTCGTCGCCTCTGCCGATTAAACTGAAGGTCTTTGTGAGAATGAGGTATATAGCTTCTGCGGTTTCATTATCTCCGTCACTTACAACTGCACAAAGGAAACGACCTTTGTTGGTTTCAAGATTCATCCATTTCGGGCTATGGAAACCACTCCTGATCGATCCCATTTCGGGGCGGTTCTTATATGAGGAAACCTTCCCAATGAGATCAACCGCAGGGGAATCTTCACTGCAATAGTGATCGTTACGTAGCTTTCCTTTCTTGAAATTAAACGTGACGATCAAGTCGCTGTCGCAGTTGCGTCTCTGCCCAGACAGGGCGAAAGATCCTCTCTTCGGCATTTTGTTGAGGTCGCTAAGAACCTTAAACATTACGCCGAGGATAACATTAAGCTCCTCTTTGTAGATCGTCTTCCTGCCGAGAACATCCTCACTGTACTCTCTCAGTTCATAATCCTTCTTCACATCCATATTTTTGGACCCTCCTTTTGTGAAAAATGCGTTAAACTACTCTTAAAGAGCAAAAAATATATATGGCGATAGCCATATATCAATTATAGCATAAAAACTATCATAAGTCAATGCATTCAAACTGGTCGGGGCGACAGGACTCGAACCTGCGACCTCAACTTCCCAAAAGTTGCGCGCTACCAACTGTGCTACGCCCCGAGGACCTATCTAATAATACCACAAAACTCTCTATTTTACAAGCGACTAGGGTGTTTGATATAATAAAAAGATGGAAAACGGTGTTATTATACCTAAACATATTGGATTTATTGTAGACGGAAATCGTCGCTGGGCTCGTGAAAGAAACCTCCCGACTCTCGAAGGACATAGAAAAGGTTTCTCGAAAGTCGAAAAAGTTGCTACGAAAATGATTGAAAGGGGCGTTTCTTTTGTCTCTTTTTATCTTTTCTCAACGGAAAATTGGAACCGCTCAGAAGAAGAAGTAAACTATCTCATGGATTTGCTTTTGAAAAATGCAAAACGGATGTCGAAGAAATTTAGAAAAGAGAATATTCGTTGCGTTATCATGGGGCGTAAGGATCCTGCTCCGGAAAACGTACTGCTAGCGCTCCAGAAACTCGAAGAGGAAACGAAGAATGGTGAGCGCGGTACGGTTGCAATTTGCTTTAATTATGGTGGCCAATGGGAAATTGCGGACGCAATGACTAAAATTCTTGAAGAATCTCGCAAAAATCCAGAAAAATATAACAAAATCACACCCGAAATTGTCACAAAAAACCTTTATCATCCAGAAGTTCCGCCATGCGATCTTATTGTAAGAACGTCAGGCGAGGAGCGTATTTCTGGCTTTCAATTATGGCGCGCGAGCTATTCAGAATTCTTGTTTCTAAAGAAGTATTTTCCGAGTATAACAGAGAAGGATTGCGAAAAAATCCTTGACGAATTTGCTACTCGTTCGCGCCGCTTTGGCAAATAGGTGGACTTTTGGTTGCGAAAAATGCGCAAAAATATGTAAGCTAGACTTTACATGTCATGTCAAAAATAGTTGCGCAGAAAAAATAAGATTCAAACTAGAATTGCTAGAATGCAACTGGCATTGGTGATACAATATAAGCATATAAAGAAAGGAAAATAAATGTCTGAAATATCTAAAAGACTAGTAAAATTCCGACGAGATTCCGGACTTAGTCAGGAAGAAGTCGCAGAAAAGCTAAATGTATCACGCCAAACTGTTTCAAAATGGGAAACTGGCCAATCTACGCCTGATTTTGATAAAATCGCGCCACTTTGTGAACTATATAATATATCTACCGACGAACTTCTTCGCGGTGTAGCTGATGAAAAGGCTAAAAAAGTCGACGACGATGACGATGATGATGACGACGACGATGATGACGATGATGATTTTGACTTTGGTAGAAAATGCCATAATTGCAGGAGACACAGTAGGGAGAAAAATCCTGCAACAATTATTTATGACTGCATAAAAACTACACTTGCGCTCATTACGACTGTTATTTTTCTTACAGTAAGCTTCGCAACTCATGCTTGGTATAAAACATGGATGATTTGGCTTATCTTCGCAGTAGTCATATCTATCGTTAAACTTATTTTCGTAGCTGCTGGAGCAAATATTGATGATGAATATTGCGAAAAATGCCATAAAAAGGTTGGTAGTAGAGGATTGAAAATCTTCGGCCTCATCATGGGCATTATTTCTCTCATTGTAGTAGCTGCAATATGCGCGTCTTTCTTATTACCCGGTAAACTGTTCTCCGGGTTAAGAAGTGGTACTTCGAAAACAGTACAATATGACGAGAGCCATGAAATAGAATTTAAAACTCTAAAAATTTCTTCAAGAGCTGGAGATGTGAATGTTAAAAACGTACGAAGCGATAAGGCTCGTGTAATTATCTATTCGGAAGAATCAGACGGATATCGTGTTAATACTTATGATGATATTCTTGATATCAACCTCATGGATGATAGTTGTAGTGGCTTCGCATGTATCGGCTACAAAGCTCCAGTAATCGAAGTTTATCTTCCTGAAGACTACGCTGAAAGAATTGTTATCACAAACAACTTCGGTGATATTACTGTAGGCGATTTTGAAAAAGCATCTATGGATATTACTGAAGATATGGGCAAGGTAAAAATTGAATCTGGCAAAGACATTAAAACTCATAATAGTATGGGTTCAATCGAAATCGAAGAAGTAACTGGTTCTTTGGATGTCGACGCATCTATGGGCTCAGTTGAAATTGATACACTTAAAATTACTGAAGATTCAAATATTAATGCGTCGATGGGCAGTGTAAATATTAAACATGCAGATGACATTTATGTTGAATCAAAAACCGACATGGGTTCATCAAACGTCAGAGATAATGATCGTAATTCGAAGGTTACTTTGAAGGTTCATTGCTCGATGGGTTCGATTAATGTCAGATAGTGTTGTATAATTATCTCATGAATAATGAGATAGAAGCACAATTCTTAGATATAAATAAAAACGAAATCAGAGCAAAACTAGAGTCTGCCGGCGGGAAACTTATTAATAAGGAGAGAATCATGAAACGTGTGATTTTCGACGCCGGCGAACATCAATTTATTCGCGTTCGTGACGAAGGCGATAAGGTCGTCATGACTTATAAAAACGTCCACAACGACAAGAGCATCCTTGGCACCAAGGAAGTGAATGTTATTGTGGACGATTATGATCGTGCGGTAGAATTCATGAAGGGAACCCATCTTGATATTAAGGCTCATCAAGAAACTCTTCGTGAGGAATGGGAACTAAACGGTTGCGAAATATGTATCGATACTTGGCCATGGATTCCGAGCTTCATTGAAGTTGAAGGCCCAAGTGAAGAAAAAGTCTGGGAAACCGCAGCGATGCTTGATATGGATAAAGAAAAAGCAAAGTTCGGTTCAGTAGATTCAACATACGAACATTATTATGGCGTTGAATGTGATGAGGTTAATTTAAGAACGCCAGTTATCACTTTTGAGTGTGAACCACCAGAATGGGTGAAACGCGACATCTTGGCTCAGATCGATCCAACAAAGCATTAGTGTTATAATAAAAATATGAATGATTTGAAAATCGAAGTTCTAAGAAATTTTGATCAATTTTTAATTAAAAATAGCGCGCGTCCATTTATTGCGGCCGATCGACTTTCTTGTATTGTTGGTGTCCTAGTTGATGTTAAATCTGCCTGTATTGTTGATTTTTCTAAGCATGACGTTGAGGATATAAGATTAAGGGAGTTTGAAAAATATCTAAAGCTTCTCGGTCTGACCTATGTTTATGAAAAGACAAATCTAAATTCGGATCTAAAGGACGTAGAATCTACTCACTCATATTATATTTCTAAAAATAAGGAGACAGTGAATATGCTTCTCGATGCGGAACATGAACTATATGATCTTTTTGATTCTGCTGAACCAAACAGTCCTGTGATAAAAATCATCCATCAAAAAATCGGTAGGTTACTTGGTTATCCAGAAACGGCAACGGAATGGTTTTTGGTTCGTTCTGAAAGAATTTATCAGGCTGAACTTGATGAGGACGACATTTTTAGAGATCTTCAAAAATATCATCATTTTATTCATAGTCGTAATAACGCCGACGAAGAATTTGATGAATACGATAAGCCGATACACGAAGCGATGGAAAAGTATACTCCACTCTCCGCAAAAATTATGCGTGAGAATTCTGGCGAGAAACGTTGGCTCTAATATACCATTCGATTTCGTCTAAACTAAGTGAAATTTCGTTTCTAAAATACTTAAATATCGTATAGGTTGCGCCATCTGCATAAAATGAAGCATCGAGTTCGGCCATTGGTTTTTTGTCTTGCTTTTTTAAATCGCCATATATAATATAGCGGAGTTTTTCATTTAGTTTCTTAATGAAAAGTATTGAACAATCGGACGTAAAAAGTTCTCGATAGAACTCTTCGTTTTCTTTTAGATAATTAAAAAGCTCGTGTAAATTGTTTTGATCATCATTAAATATAAGGGAAGAGATTAAATCGGATTCGTACTCGCGAGCAACTTCAAATGCGTTCAAAAAATGGGCATAAAATGTGCCACGTGTTATTCCTGCTTTTTCCGATATTTCAACCGCTGTGATATCCTTGATCGATTTTTCCTGCAAGAGCTTTTTAAAAGCCTCTTTGATTTTTTCGTGTGTACGCTTCTTTGAATTATATTTAATCTCGTTCATACTTTTAGTTTACCATACATCTGTATAAAATTAGACACGAGTATAATTTGTACCTAAAATCATCGAGTTTTTCTCCTGAAAATATGATAAAATAATCATAAGAAAGTATAAAAAGGAGTTTTAATGGAAAATATTGAAAAGAAACTCAACGGGTTTCTCGGTGCAGCAGTCAGCACGGCTTTCGTGATGACAATTCTTGGGCTAATCTTTGTTCTATTTCCTGGCTTAATGCTCTCAATTATGCAAGCTGCAATTTCGATTGTTCTAATCTCACTTGGTATTTTTATGATCGCGCGTGATATGAATAAAGGCGCCGTCTTTAATATTTTCTCAACAAGTTTGCTTGGTATTTTCTTTGTTATCCTTGGCCTTATTGTCGCGCTTTATTATCAGCAGGCACTCAGCATTATCACAATTGCAGTTGGTGTTTATATGATTCTAAACTCTGTGATGCATCTAAATATCGCTAACCAAATTCGTGGCACAAAGGCATATAATGTGACACTTTTATCGAATATTATCGGTGTTATTTGTGGTGTTTTGATGATTGTTCATCCTGGCGAAACAAACGAAGCAATCGTTATGATTGTTGGTTTTATTCTTATGGTCTATGGCGTTTCTGGACTTGTTGATACTTTTATTCTAAAGAAGAAAATCGATGCCGTAAAAGATACAGTCAAGAAAGCTGCTAAAGAAACTAAAAAAGCAGCAAAAAGCCTCATTGACGAAGCAAAAGAGGCAGAAATCGTCGATAAAAAAGACGAAAAATAATACATAAAAACTATTGACATTTTTACAAAAGAATGTATAATATACTTACGACGCTGTTGCTGCGACCTATGCGCGGACGACGGCGTTGTTGTCACTATAAAAGCAGGGGGGTAGGTTTATCCTATCCTTCTGCACCATAGTACTTTATTAATAACAACTGGGAAAGAATTGTCGAAGCCAAACCTCCTTTCGAGACACTTAATGTGCAAAAAATGAGTAAAGAACGGCAATATCACCAAAACAACTACTATAGGGCAAAGCCCCGAAAGTCACTATAACCAGGAATTTACGTCATCACACATTCGGTGATGAGCGTTTCATCCTAAAATAGGATGATAAATAGTACTTTCGACAACTCACCCAGTTTTATATCTACCCCCGAACGACTTTGTTCGGGGGTTTCTTTTTGCCAACAAAAAACTCGACCAACGCCGAGATTAATTGTGGTGAGTCGGGAGGGGCTCGAACCCTCGACACCGGGCTTAAAAGGCCCGTGCTCTAACCAGCTGAGCTACCGACCCAAATTATTAATGTTAAACTGATTAACTCTATATATTATACTCTATCTTCTCGAAAAAATCAACCCCATGTTTTTAATTATGCTTATGCTCGCCAAAACCGGGAAAAAATGGTAAAATTTTTCAAAGGGCATTTATTTTTATGGACGATAAAGTTTTCAATAAAATCATACACGAACTTGCTAAAGAAAATGGTTATTCTGTAACCAGGATTCTTGATGGTGTTTATGAATTCAAAAAAGGTAGCAAAAAGGTCTATATAAAGGGGAAGAACTTTGGCTTAAATAACGCGCTTTCGACCGCACTTGCAAAAAATAAAGCCCAGACTTACGAAATTCTTAGACGAAATAATATAAAGGCCGTTCCGCATTATGAACTATATCAACCACTTGAATATGCGATTTTCGGCGACCAGGAAAAACGTAACAAAAAACGTATCGCTTCAATCATTAAAAAAGAAGGTTTGCCACTCGTATTAAAACCAGCTGAAGGGATGCATTCAAGAGACGTTTCACTCGTATACAACAAAAGACAAATTAATAAATTGCTTAGAGACTTGTTCCTTTATGAAAAAACTCTCGTGCTTGCTCCGTTTAGGGATATTAAACACGAATATCGTTGCATCGTTTTCGGAAGTAAGGTTGAATTAGTCTACGACAAAGTCAGACCAGTTCGCGTAAAGAAAAAGAAACTTGTCTTCGGCTTGAAATCGGTAATCGTTCCAAAAACCGACAAGGCTTACAAAAAACTTGAGCCGCTCGCAAAGAAAGCTGCAAAAGCACTTGGACTTGAGTTCGCTTCAGTTGACATTATTGAATCGGAACAAGGTTTTGAAATACTTGAAATCAATTCAAATGTTTGTATCGGACATTTCGGAAATAAAAGCAAAGAAAATTATAAACTCGTAAAAGCAATCTACAAGAAAGCATTCAGAAAGGCAATTAAATGAATCAGAATAAAATCAGAAACGTAGCAATTATCGCCCATGTCGACCATGGTAAAACCACTCTTGTTGATGCGCTTTTAAAACAGTCACATACCTTCCGTGACAACCAAGCCGAAATGAGTCAAACACTCATTATGGACTCGATGGATCAGGAACACGAACGCGGTATCACGATTACTGCAAAACAAACCGCAGTTTTCTATGACGGGTACAAAATTAATATTATTGATACTCCAGGCCACGCCGATTTCTCTGGTGAAGTTGAACGTACGCTTAATATGGCAGATGGCGTAATTCTTATTGTCGATGCACAAGAAGGTCCAATGCCACAAACGAAGTTCGTTCTTCAAAAAGCGCTTGGCCTTCATCTAAAGCCAGTCGTTGTTATTAACAAGATCGATAAACCAGCTGCACGTATTTCTGAAGTAGAATCAGAAATTGCCGATCTGTTCCTTGAATTTGCAAGCGATGAGTCCCAGCTTAACTATCCAATCTACTATGCGATTGCTCGTGATGGTAAAGCTGGTAAAACTATCGATCTTGATGATGATCTCCATGTAATTTTTGAGTCAATTATTAATGATATCCCAGCACCAAAAATTGACGAGAATGAAGGTAAAGGTGCGCAACTTCTAGTTGCGGCACTTGCAGCTGATAATTATCTTGGCAAATATGCAATTGGTAAAATTGTTCGTGGAAAACTCAAAAAAGGTCAAGCCGTCAAAATCTTGCAAACCGAAGCGACTAAAAATGGAAAGATTGATCGTATTTTTACGTATCGCGGTCTCTCTAAAGAAGAAACTGACGAAGCTTTTGCTGGCGACATCGTTGCGTTAACCGGCCTTGCTGATGCAAACATTGGTGATACAGTTGCAACTGGTGACAGCCCAGAAGCTCTTCCAACTATTGAACTTGAGCCGCCAACGCTATCAATTTATATCGGCCCAAATACTTCACCACTCAAAGGTAAAGAAGGAGAATTTACTACTTCACGTCAAATTGCAGAACGTCTTGAAAAGGAGCTTGAAACTAATATTGCTCTTAAAATTAAGCCAGATGGTCTTGGCTACAAAGTTTCTGGCCGTGGCGAGCTTCATCTTTCGGTTCTTATTGAGACTATGCGCCGCGAAGGTTATGAACTCGAAGCTGGACGTCCTGAAGTTGTCTATAAAGAAATCGATGGCGTAAAATGCGAGCCAGTAGAGGAACTTACTATTGAAGTAGATTCTGAATATGTTGGTGCAGTGAGTCAAGAAATGGGTCTTAGAAAAGCTGATCTTAAAACTCAGGAACTCACAACAACTGGTTCGACTCGCTTTACTTATGAAATTACCACCGCAGCTCTTATTGGTCTCAGAAACAACCTCCTTACTGCAACAAAAGGTACTGTTATTATGAGCTCAATTCCAAAAGGCTACAAACCTGCAGATTCTAAATATAAACCAGAACGTAACGGTGCACTTATCTCATTCGAAACTGGTACTTCAACCGCTTATGCTCTTGATGCTGCACAAGCTCGTGGTACTCTTTATATTCCACCACAAGCTGCAGTGTACCAAGGTATGATTGTTGGTCTCTCAAACAAGAAAGACGATATTGACATTAATATCTGTCGTGAGAAACAGCTTACTAACATGCGTACTCACGCATCTGATGGCGCAATCCAGCTCACTCCATATACTCAGCTCAGCCTTGAGCAATGTCTCGACTTCCTCCTTGATGACGAGCTTCTTGAAGTAACACCAAAGAACCTCCGTCTCAGGAAGCGTCAACTTGATCCAATTAAGAGAAAACGCGAAAACCGTGCCTAAGAAAAAGAGCTAGCTTCGGCTAGTTCTTTTTTATTGACATTAATACTGGTTATGGTAAAATAGTTATTATAAAAGGTCAAATAAAAAATGAAAAACTCCACACAAAAACAAAAAAACAGACCTGATTCTGTGTTTAAATGCATTGGAATCTTCTCTTCAACGTTATTGTTGGCGGCATCTGCTACTTATATTTATTCGCCAACCTTTAGCTCCAATGCGGCTGAATCGAGCGAAGTAGAAATTAAGCTAAACGTTTCCTCAGTTATTGGTATTAGTACTAGTACTGATAGCTTAAATCTTGAAGCAAATGTTGGCTCGTTCACGAGTGGGTCGATCGATATTGATGTTTCTACAAACTCTCAATATGGTTACACTCTTACACTTGAAGACGGCGACAATGATTCTAGTATGGTCCATACCAATATAGCTGTTTCTGATGTATTAACATCCACATTTACTGGCGCAAAAACTAGCGCAACGATGGCCGACAATACTTGGGGCTTTTCACTTGATGGAACTAGCTTCTACAACGTTCCAACGCTTGGAAGTCCTGTTGCCTTGAAGCGTACAACGTCTCCAGTATCTACTAGCTATGATACAACCTCAGTAAATTTTGGCGCAAAAGTTGGCGCAACACTTACTGCTGGTACTTATGCTGATACCGTCAAATTCACCGCCTTCGTGAATGGGGTTGATGGAAACCCAGAAAACGGTACTTCTGTCGGAAATCCTGGCGAGGTATCATACGGGCCTTCTACTATGCAGGGTTTTAGATGTAGTGATACTTATAATGTTGGTGACAGCTTCACATTAACCGATGCACGCGATGGAAATACTTATACAGTTAAGAAACTTCTTGATGGTCAGTGTTGGATGACAGACAACCTTCGTCTCGGAAAAAGTACACCTATGACTCTTACGTCTTCTGACTCTGATGTAGCTTCAAATTTTGAACTTCCAGCAGCAATCACGAACTTAGTAAATAATAATTTTACTTCTAATAATGTTAATATAGCGGAAACTTATATTGATTCTACCTATGGCGGATATTATAACTGGCTCGCTGCTACTGCAGGCGAAGGGACTACTAGCCTAGATTCACGCACAACGGTAGAGCATTCAATCTGTCCAAAAGGATGGAGGCTACCTAAAGGATATACAGACGGTGATTTCTGGCAACTCTATTACGACTATTATCCTTCTGCAGAGCAAATGATGGATGTACCAAACTTCAAATACGGTGGGTTCATCTATGCGGGACAAATCGCTGGAAATGGCCAGGGTTCCTATGCTCGTTATTGGTCTGCTACAAATACAAATAGTAGCTATGCAAGTAGTTTGTATTTTACTGATAATGATGCAATGCCAGCGAATAGCTATCCAAAATACTATGCACATTCAGTACGTTGTATCGCGCGATAATAATTTGGTAGAATAATAATATGAACCACGAGAAACTCAGAACAGAACAACTAGAGAATAACGGAAGAACTGAGTGGGATACACTCGGCGAGCAAGTCGAGTTCAAAAATGAGTCTGAAAAAGTTGGGGAAGAACAGAAAATTCCCGAAAAATCTGAGCAAGAAGTCTTTAAAGAACAATATGATATTATCTTTGATAAAGTCTATGGTAGAGATATAGGAGGTCTTATTGTTAGATCCTGTGGCGAGAAGGGTTCTGATGGTAAAATAGACTTTTTCGCCTCGAATAATGCACTTGAGGAATTGATTACAGAAGAAGAACAAGAAAAAGCGTTTAATCAGATTCTTAATGGCAAACCAATTGATGGTGAGATAAGAGAAAAAATTCGTGCAAATATGCTAGATCTTATTGTTAATACTGGGATGGTGGAAGAGATTGTCGCTGACCCATTCCTTAGAAAAAGCCATGCTGATGAACTTGCAGGAAGATTGGAAGACGTTGATCTAAATGACCCTGAAAGCGTAAAGAGAATGCATCTTAATGATATATTACATAACGCCGACGGATACTTCTTCGGTTCTGATGAGGCGCAAGGTCTTTTAACTGACAGAGATTTTATCACTACGAAATTCATGGTTCAAAAGGCGGTCGAAAAAACCGATAAGGAAGCATCTGGGATGTCTGAGGATGAGATCACTGATTATTACATTAACGACATATCAAAAACAATTACAAAGATGTGTGAGGCTGGTGAGACTAGTATTAGGGAATTAGTTGATGATCCATATTTACGTAGAGAACGTTTTGATAGTCTTTATGATATGGAAGTAAATAAAGATAATATAAGTGAAGATAAAAAGAATTTCTGGCAATATGATGTCGATTTCGAGAAAAGCTACCTTGGTAGTGAAGTGAGAAGATACGCTACGCAGAATCCTGAACTATATAACGAAGAATATTATGCAGAAGAAACTGAAGCTATAACCGAAGAGGTGGTTGAAAAAATATCGGAAGAGCAACTAAAAGAAATCGTCAAAGCATACGAAAAAAATCCTAGAGAAGGTGATAATGTTTTGATGGAATCGTTACTACCAGTTCTTGGGCTTGAGGATTTTCCTCCATCAATTATTTATGATAGTTCGACCAACAAAAAGGAAGACGGCGCCTATAGACGTGAAGAACATGCGATTATCGTCTATGAACAAAAAATAGGAAAGAGAGGCTCGAAAAAGAACATGATTCTTAGTGCTTCTGAGGGGGCAAAGCCTACGATTTTTACGCGAATGGGTGTTATCGCTCATGAACTATGGCATGCGCATCAATATGTTGGAGAGGGTGTCTCTGAAGAAAAAAGAGAAAAATACATAAAGAATTTTGTCTATTATATGAGTGCAAGTAATGATGAATATAAGAATGCTTCATATAGCGAATACCGTCATCAGCTAATCGAGGAAGAAGCTTGGGCATTTGGAGAAAAAATGAAAGAACGTCTCGCTGGACAATATGGACAAATAAAGGCAAGAAAAAATGGAAGAAAATAAGATTAAAGAAGCTCTTGTTAATGATTTTAATGTTAGCGAAAGCTATGCTGCTGAATATATTGAAAAGTTAAAAAAGCATAATGATATTTATCTTGAGTTTATTGAATTTCTAGAAAAAAATATCTATAAAGATGGTGCAAAATCCGGGGTTTGGACAGCTAAAAGCCTTTCTGAAGAGCTGTCGCACCTGGATCCAATTATAATTTTTGAATTCCTGGTTGGTCTTCGCGAAGAGCCTGAAAAATATGAAGGCTACATCGCTGAAGATGCAATGATGATCTAAAAGTGCTAAAATATAGATATGGATTACTTTATTGATTCACACTGTCATATGCATGACGAAGAATTTTTTGCTCCACATGTTCGCGACGAATTGGTTCAGCGCGCACTCGATAGGAATGTTAAAAAAATGATTCTAATTGGAACGGACGATGAGGACTCTTACAATGCGCGTGATTTTGCGCTGAATCATAATAAAGAAAACTCGCTTTTCTGGTCATATGGTATTCATCCGAGTGAATGGGAAAAAGATCGAAACGAGCCGGATTTTAAAATTGATATGCCAATCGCGATTGGTGAAGTAGGACTAGATTATCATTTTCTCGATGAAGTCGACGATGCTGAGGTTGAGATTGAAGAGCAAAAGAAGCTGTTTGAAGAAATGATTAATCTTGCTGAAAAATACGATTTGCCGCTTATTTTTCATGTTCGTGAAGCGTTTGATGATTTCTTTGAAATTATTGATAAACATCCAACTGTCCGCGGTGTTGTACATTCATTTACTGATTCAAAAAAGACTTTGAAGAAAGTTCTAGAGCGTGGCTTTTATGTTGGCGTGAACGGGCTTGCGACTTATTCAACTTTGCCAACTCCGCCACTTGACCGCATTTTACTTGAGACGGATGCGCCATTTTTAGCGCCAGCTCCACATCGTGGCGAACAAAATGATTCGAGCTATATTCCAGATATTGCAAATTGGCTCGCTGGGAAACTTAGTATTTCAGTTGAGGATGTGATGAAGCAGACGACTATGAACTGCTACGACCTTTTTAGATTTGATAAAAAAGCATAAATATTGTATAATATATATATGTCAGAAAAAGATTTTATTTATCTCGATTATGCTGCCGCAACGCCTGTTAGCGACCAGGTTTTTGAGGCGATGAAACCATATTTTTCTGAAAACTTTTTCAACCCATCAGCTTCATATCTTCCTGCAAAACACGTCCGCAGAGTTTATGAAGATGCGAAGGATGAACTTGCACATACGATCGGTGCAAAAGGAAATGATTTAGTTATTACTGCCGGCGCAACTGAGTCGATCAATCTCGCTTTTACTGTCCTTAAAAACTTTAAAAATGCGAACTGTCTCATCTCGAAAATTGAGCACGCTTCAGTTTGCGAGGCGGCAAAGAATTTTGCGAGCGAAGTTCGCGAAATTAATGTCGATAAAACTGGCTATCTCATTTTAAAAGACCTCGAAAGTAAGATCGACGACAATACTGTTCTTATTTCTGTCGCTGCCGCAAATAACGAGCTCGGCACAATCGAGCCACTTTCAGACATAGCTGAAATTGTTCGTAAGGTTCGTATGGATCGTCTTTCTCGCGGCATCGAAACCCCGCTCTATCTTCATTCTGACGCTTCGCAGGCGATGAGTCTTATTGACATCTATGTTTCACGTCTCGGCGTCGATATGCTTACAATTAACTCCGCAAAAGTCTATGGCCCAAAGGGAATTGGTGCGCTCTATGTCGGCCATGGTATTAAACTTTCACCAATCACATTTGGTGGTGGTCAGGAAATGGGTCTTCGTTCAGGAACCGAAAATGTTCCGCTTCTTGTTGGTTTTGCAACCGCTGCAAAAATCGCAAAGGAACATGTAAATGGCAATCGTAAAAAATACGAAAAACTTTCTGAGATTTTTAAGAAAACTTTAGTCGAGAATTTAGGCGACATTGAGCCAAAATTCCTCGGCAATAAAAAACATCAGCTCGCTAACTTCATTTCGATTTGTTTCGATGGACTTGATGCTGAGCGTTTGATATTTAAGCTCGAAGACGAGAAAATCTACGTCTCAACCGGCGCGGCATGTGCTGCTTCAAAAGGTCAAAAGTCTCACGTTTTAACCGCAATTGGTTTAACTGATTCTGAAATTAATGGCTCACTACGTATTTCAATGGGTAAAATGAACGACGAAGAAAACGTCAAAAATGCGGCCAAAAAATTAGCTACGATTGTTAAAAACGAGTGGGAGCGCATCCATGGCTAAAACTGTTTTTGTTGGTATGAGTGGCGGCGTCGACTCGAGTGTTTCAGCTGTGCTTTTAAAGGAGCAGGGCTACCATGTTGTCGGTGTTTATATGAAGAACTGGTCGAAAGACCTTCCTGGAATGAAGTGTCCATGGGCTGAAGATTTAGCTGATGCAAAACGTGTCGCAACAAAGCTCGATATCGACTTTATGATTTTTGATTTTGAAAACGAGTATAAGCAAAAAGTTGTCGACTATATGCTCGATGAATTTAAAAAGGGAAATACTCCAAATCCTGACATCATGTGTAATCAGGAAATTAAATTCAAACTTTTCTACGAGATTTCGCGTGAGAAAGGTGCAGATTTTATCGCAACCGGTCACTACGCAAATGCTGATGGCGACAAACTTCTAAAAGCTGTTGACGAGAATAAGGATCAAACCTATTTCCTTTACCGCATTTCAAAAGATTCAATTGCTCATACGATTTTCCCAATCGGAAATATGCTAAAGCCAGACATTAAAAAACTCGCGGCCGAAAAAGGCCTCGATAATGCCTATAAAAAAGAATCGATGGGCGTTTGTTTTGTTGGCGATGTTGGTATGAAAGACTTCTTAAAAGAGTATTTGAAATCTGAAGAAGACCAGAAATATTTGAAACCTGGAAAGATTATTGACCGTGAAACTGGCGAAACTCTCGGCTTCCATGATGGCGCAATTTTCTTTACAATGGGTCAGCGCCACGGACTTAATGTTGGCGGCGGTTTGCCATACTATGTCGTCGGTAAAGATATGGGTAAAAACGAGGTTTATGTCTCAAAGAATTTGAATGATGATAATCTTTGGACTAAGACTCTCGATCTTAAAGACTTAATTCTTCGTGAGAAGATTGAGAATGGCGCTGAAGTTGAAGTTCGTCTTCGCCATCGCGCAAAACTTGAAAAAGCTGTTATTAAAAAAATTGAAGGCGACTTTGAAGGCGGCAACGCGACCTGCGAACTCGAATTTGAGGACGAAATTAAGCGCACTGCTTCCGGCCAATCGGCTGTAATTTATGTCGGCGACGTCTGTCTCGGCGGCGGAATCTTGAAATAAAAAAGGCGCTACAAATTGTAGCGCCTGAGGGGGTGTCCGTTTTTTATTCGTTAGTTAATCTTTAAACTTGCGAAGTAATCTTCTGAGTTCTATAAAACACTCTACGACTATGCGGGCTGTACAAAATAATAATATGACCATCATGATCGTTTCAAATACCATAGACACCTCCTGCTAAAGAACAACCCCCTTTAATGGCAATAATATAACATAAAAATAAAAAAGGCGCTACGTCTGTAGCGCCTAAGGGTGTGGTGTTTAGTCATCTGGGGAATAATCTTGCGTTTCTGATACTGTTTAGATTATCGATGTCTGAGTCCGGTTTTTTGTTGGGTAGTACTGTTGTCGGAGTCTCCGGCTTTTCCTCTTTGAGTTCTTCATCGTCATCCTCGGTTTCGGTATCTTCGTCGTCGGCTGAGATGGTATCATAAATAGTTTCCATCTTATTAATAATATCATCGCAATCGGCGAAGATTTTCTCGGCCGAACTACCGCATGAGATGAGGGTAGACGTTATCTCGTTAAGGTTGGCAGTATTGATTCGCTCGATGATTGAGCATGGATACTCAAGGATGTTGTAGAGTTTATCGTGCAACTCATTGGCTTCATCCAGATGATCGGTTTCACTGACGTCGTCGTAGAGATCACTGAATTCGAGGATGTAATGTCTACAGATTCGAGCAAACTCACCATCTTTCTGAGTGCGTCCGCGATGCATCTTGTAGAATCTTCTACTAAGATCCCAAATGTTTTCCTCGTCATCGTCATCGTCGTCATCATCATCATCATCATCGTTAGTTTTAACGCTTGTGGTATCGATGGATAATCCTATAGGTCCTCCAGAAGCGATGACACGAACACCTTCTCCAACGAAATCACCATTTGCTACCAGCTCTTTACCCATATCATCTGAGGCGAATCTCCAGAGTTCTTTCATCCAGGAATACACATGAATAACATATATAGCCGCAGCAAGAATGAAACTGCAAATGACGCCGTACTTTGGGCCGAGGGAGAAGAGAATGATAGAAAAAAGTACTAACACTACTGCGATAAACGTGCAAGTATGACTGATTGTAACCTTCTCGCACCAGACACAAAACCTGTCGAACGCAGAAAGTTCGTCGATCGTTTTTTCTTCTTCAAATAAATTACGACTCATAAAACACCTCCTTTTAATGTGCGCCCGGACCACCCCGGTTAGTGAAAATTAGGCCTTAGGCCTACATAATCTTATTATATCACATTTATGCTAAAAATGCAATATCTTGCCTCTTTATTTTCCCCTATTACTGTGGTAAAATATAGAGCATGAATGCAAGTGAAATTAGACAGAAATTTTTAGAGTTTCAAGAAAAACGTGGACATAAAGTCATCGCACCAGCTCCACTCGTTCTTGAAAACGATCCAACAACTTTATTTACCGGCTCTGGTATGCAGCCACTTTTGCCATATCTTCTTGGCAAACCACATCAAGATGGTAAGCGTCTCACTGACTCACAACCATCAATGCGTCTTCAAGATATCGAAGATGTTGGCGACCCTCGTCATACTACCGTTTTCGAAATGCTCGGAAACTGGTCTCTTGGTGATTACTTTAAAAAAGAACAAATTCCTGCATTCTTTGAGTTTTTAACTGAGGTAGTCGGTCTCGACCCACACAAAATTTATGTCACTTGCTTTATTGGTAATGAAAAATACGGCATCCCAAAAGATACTGAAGCTGCTTTGATCTGGCAATCTGTCTTTAAAAAAGCTGGCATCGACGCAAAAATCGCTGAAATCGGCTCAGCTGAGGAAGGCGACAAGCGCGGCGTTTTAGAAGGCGAGCATATCTTCTTCTATGACGACCACGAGAACTGGTGGAGCCGCGGCGGTGGAATTGAAACCACTCCAATCGGCGACCCATGTGGCCCAGATTCAGAAGTCTTCTATGATTTCGGCGAAGACAAGCAAGATGTCGAGAAATACGGAAAATCCCACCCTGCATCAGATGGCGCACGCTTTATGGAAATTGGCAACCAGGTCTTTATGCAATACAAACGCAATGAAGATGGAACCTTCTCTGAGCTCGAGAATAAGAACGTCGACTTCGGTGGAGGTCTTGAACGTATCGCAGCTGCATCAATCGACTCATTCGATGTCTTTAAAATCTCGCTTTTAAAGCCGATTATCGATAAGCTCGAGGAAATTTCCGGCAAAGCTTATGAAAGCAACACCGATGAGATGCGCGTGATCGCAGACCACCTTCGTGGCGCATATCTTCTCTCTGCACAGGGCCTTAAGCCTTCAAATAAGCAACAAGGCTACGCTCTTCGTCGCTTGATTCGCCGTGCAATCTTAAGAGCACTTGATCTCGGTATCGCACAAGATTTTATCTCTGAAATTATCCCAATTATTGCTGAAAACTACAAAGATCTTCCAGATTCGATCCTCACTACTCGTGAAGAAGCAGTTGCAACTCTTGAGAAAGAAGAGCGCGCATTCCGCCAGACTCTAAATAAAGGTCTCCGTGAAATGCATAAAATGGTCGCAAGAGATGAGGATGGTGTTCTCACTGGTACTGACCTCTTTAAACTCCAAGACACTTACGGCTTTCCATTTGAAGTATCAGTTGAGGAAGCGTATCATCAGAGTATCAAACTTTCTGAAGATTATAAGGAAGAATTCGACGCGGCTCTTAAAGAGCAACGCGAACGTTCGCAAACTGCATCAAAGGGTATGTTTAAGGGTGGTCTCGAGGATCACGGTGAGACTACGACGAAATATCACACTGCAACCCACCTCTGTCTTGCTGCGCTCCAGAAACTGATTGACCCAGAAATCTCACAAAAAGGCTCAAACATTACTTCTGAGCGTATGCGTCTTGATTTTAATCTTGATCGCAAAATGAATCCAGAAGAAATTAAGGCTGTTGAGGATCAAGTTAATGAGTGGATTTCTGCTGATCTTCCTGTAGTATATGATGAATATGATAAGAATTATGCAAAAGACACACTTAAAGCACATGGAAGTTTCTGGGAGAAATATCCAGACGTTGTAAAAGTCTACACGATTGGTAATCCAGATAACCCTACTTCTCGCGAGGTTTGTGGTGGTCCACATGTCGAACACACTGGATTAATCGGAAAATTCACGATTAAAAAAGAGGAAGCTAGCTCAGCTGGCGTTAGAAGAATAAAAGCAATTATTGAATAGAAAAATATTGGAGGTATGATGGAGAGACTTTTTGACAACTTTAAGCCAGAAAACTATAAGATTGAGCTTAGAATCAATAAAAATACTGAAGAAGTTCAGGGGCGCGTAACGATATCTGGCGAGAAGTTTAAAAAAGCCTTAAAACTTCATGCAAAAAACCTCAAAATCATCAACGTTGCGATCAATGACAGAAAGAAAGAGTTCGAATTAAAAGATGACATTCTCGAGATTATTGATGTTGAAAACGGCGCGCTCGTCATCGATGTTAACTATAGCTTTAAACTTTCTCATAATATGGAGGGGGTATATCTCTCGACTTACGAATATGAGGGTAAGGAAGAACGTATCGTTTCGACTCAATTTGAGAGCCATTATGCACGTGAAGGATTCCCATGTATCGATGAGCCAGAGGCGAAAGCGACTTTTGATCTAAAGATTATTGATACCGATGATACCGATATTATTCTTGGTAATATGCCAAAGAAGGCAGAGCGAGTACTTGAATATACCTCGGTTGATATTGATGAGTCTCCTGAAAATGGGGTAAATCTAAATAAAACCGTAAAGAGAAAAATCGTTGAATTCGAGACGACACCAAGAATGTCGACTTATCTTCTTGCATTTGTGGTTGGGCACTTCAATTCTGAAACGATTAAGAACAAGCATGGCGTTGAAATAACAACTTATGCCAGCTTAAACCAACCGAAGTCAATGTTAAAATTCCCAAACCAAATCGCAGCCGATGCACTTGATTTTTATGATGATTTATTTGGTGTTCCATATCCTCTCCCAAAACTAGATCAGGTAGCGATTCCGGATTTTGAAGCAGGCGCCATGGAAAACTGGGGACTTGTTACCTATCGTGAAGCTTGCTTACTTGCAGATGATAATACTCCAAAATCACATAACGAATATGTTGCGACCGTAATTACACACGAGCTCTCTCACCAATGGTTTGGAGACCTTGTGACGATGAAATGGTGGGATAACCTCTGGCTCAATGAATCGTTTGCTAATATGATGCAATTTTACTGTGCGGACCATCTCCACCCAGAGTGGAAAATCTGGCAAGATTTCTTTACTGAGGACTGTCTCGCAGCACTGACTCGCGACTCGCTCCCCGGCGTACAATCTGTTCAACAAGAAGTTAAAAATCCTGAGGAGATCGCAACACTCTTTGACTCATCGATTGTTTACGCCAAAGGTGCAAGATTGATGTTTATGTTAATGAGAATTATGGGCGAAAGGAGCTTCTTCGCAGGGCTTAAGGAGTATTTTAAGAAACATCAATATGGGAATACGACTGGCGATGACCTTTGGAACGCTCTCCAGCCACATGCAAAATTTGACGTGAAAGAATTTATGGATGCCTGGATTCTTCAGCCTGGCTATCCGATGTTGACTGATGACGATCAACAACGCTTCTTTATAAATGGAGAAACTGATAACACAAAGTGGCCTCTTCCAAAGATTACCGATGATATGTCGGGCCACTATATTATTAACCTTTCTGGACAGGAATTCGCCGAAAAGGTTGAAAATTTTGATAATTTAAATCTTGAGCAAAGATTACGCCTTTTGATTGACCGCCATCTACTATCAAAGACGCCAATTGTATCGACGGGTTCTCTTATGGATTTGTTACCAAAGTTCAGATATGAGAAGAGCGAACCGGTTTTTGGAATTGTTTCGGGTATTATAAATAGCTTGAAAACTTTTGCTGCTCCAGATACAGAATACTATCCAAAATTACAACGATATATATATTATATAATTGAAGAAAACCTTGAGCGCCTTGGTGTAAAGCCTAAATCCGGAGAAGATACTAATGATACAAAACTCCGTGATTATATCCTTGGGTTTGCGCTCTATGCTGAAGACGAGAAGACGATTAACGCTCTCGCATCTCTATATGATACAGATTACAACAAGATAAATGCAGAAATTAGGGGTGACGTCTTGGCGGCGAAGTTTAGGCGCGACGGTGAGGAAGATTTTGACTATATGCTTGATTATTACAAAAAAGAGTCAAATCCTACTATTAAAGCGGAGATTCTTTCGACAATCTCTGATGCGAGAACTTCTAAAAATATAAAGAAATTAGTTGAATTACTTGAAAAACCAGAAATCGTCCGTCCACAAGACCATGCTTATCTCTATGCCTATATGCTTTCGAATTACTGGACAAGGGGGATAGCTTATGATTGGTGTTATAGCCACTGGGATTATATTCTTGAACTTACATCAGATAAATCTATTGATGACTATGCAAGAATTAGCGCTTCACGCGTTCGCACAAGGGAAGATGCCGATAAATTCTATCAATTCTTTGACCAGAAGAAGAATGATCTAGCTTTGAAACGTACTATTGAGGTTGCAAGATTCGATATTGAAGCGAGATTAACCTGGATAAAGAACAATACCGCATCTGTTCACGACCGATTAAACCGTTTCTAAAGAAAAAAGCAAAAATTACGAAAAAAAGTCTTGCATTTATCTTTTATGCGTGATACAATAGGTATCAAGTTAAGCAAGTTAGCCCTGCTAACCTCTGCAAAAAAGAGAAATACTGCGAGGAAAAACCTAAAAGGTTTAATAAAAACGCTCGCTCGTAGAAATACGTAAGAAGCGTTTGTTAGTCAGTGTTTCATTTAACAATTTGATACAACGATGAAAATAGACTTGCATCTTTTTAGCAATCGAGCTTCGATTGCTGAATAAGTTAATGCATAAAAAGGTACATAAGGGCACTGATAGTGGATGCCTTGACAATCAATACCGATGAAGGACGTAGAACTCTGCGATAAGTCTCGGGGAGCTGAGAGCAAGCTTTGATCCGGGAATCTCCGAATGGGGCAACCTAATACGAGTCATGTCGTATTGCATTTATCTGAACACATAGGATAAATAGACGGGAACCAGCCGAACTGAATCATCTTAGTAGGTTGAGGAAAAGAGAATAACCAATGATTCCGAAAGTAGTGGCGAGCGAAATTGGAACAGCCCAAACCTTAACATAACCATACGGTTTAACGGCCAGAGTTGTGAAAGGGGTTGCGAAATTAGATAATTTTTATGTTGAGTATTTGATTTATCGAATATTCAGCATAAAAACCGTCATCGTTAAATGAACGGATAATGATACAAACTTTTAGATCGTAGCGGAAGTGTTTGAATGGCACACCAAAGAGGGTGAAAGTCCCGTATGCGAAACGGTCTTAGGCATTATATATCTTTTTTCAAGTAGGACGGGGCACGAGAAACCCTGTTTGAATCCGGCAGGACCACCTGCCAAGGCTAAATATATTGATTGATCGATAGCGAACTAGTACAGTGATGGAAAGGTGAAAAGAACCCCGGGAG